>VFQN01001373.1_pt1 | contig 40963 bp, 33 predicted proteins | sample 3512371 | NCBI WGS metagenome assembly VFQN01 (sample SAMN10412370, study PRJNA504923) | tailings metagenome | isolation source: Replicate 2 from Balatoc abandoned mine | place: Philippines: Itogon, Benguet | collected 2017-08-28 | reverse complement strand
GTGAGTGGCCCGGCTCCGGGTCCGCCGCTTGCCGAACTGCGGGTTGGTGTGAGCGCGTCCCTGGAGTCGGTCGTGGACCCGCTGCCACAGCTCCGTCGGGACGATCGGGGGGAACAGCGGGTGCAGCGGTTTGACGAACTGCTCCTCCTTCTTGCGGACCACGAACGTGTCGGTCGCCTTCCGCCGGATGCGGGCCGGGCCGCCGCCGTGGAGGATGCGGTACGCCCCGACGCCGTTCTTGCCCCAGCCGGGCTCGCCGACGTAGACCGGGTTGGCCAGGATCGTCTCGACCCCGTGGTACAGGAACTCCTTGTCGTAGTGCTTGTGCCCCTGTTCCCAGAGGCGGCGGCTGATCTCGGTGAACCCGAGGCCGGCGTCGTACAGCTCGTACATCTGGCGGACGGCCGCCAGGCGGTCGGCCTCGACGGACGGCTCGAAGCGGTAGCCGGTGGCCTTCTTGTCCCGGAGCGGCATGCGCTCGGTCTCCTCCTCCTTGGCGACGGTCAGGTGGCGGGCGGTGATGAGCCCGGCATGGTCCCGCTCCACCCGGCTGTCGGCGGTGTAGTGGACGACGCGGAACTTGTGCGGCCGCATGTACCGGGTCCGCACCACGCGGAAGAGCGGCCGGGTGAGGTCGCCGACCGGGTAGCAGACCAGGTCGGTGCCGTACGGGGCGTTGCCGGTCGCGGCCCAGCCCTGCTTGGCCATCTCGATCATCTTCAGGATGTTCTTCTCGGCCATCTGCTCGACGTACTTCGTGGCCCCGATCGCCATCGCCACGATGCGGAAGTAGTCGGCCTCGGTCAGGCCGGTGAGGTTCATCTGGTCCACCACGGACCAGAGCTGCACGTCGTTCTTCAGCAGCAGGCGGCGGAACTCGAAGAACTCGTCGACATCGGCGACCCCCCAGCGGTCGAAGCTACAGATGATGATCCAGTCCAGCCGCCGGGCCGTGACGGCGTCGAGGAGCCGTTGAAAGTCGTGCCGCTTCGCGCTCTTGTGCCGCTTCTCCTTGTCCTCGAACCGGAACTCGTCCGGGACGTTGATGCTCGTCTGGTCGCAGAACCGGGCGACGTGCTCGCGCTGGTGCTCCAGCTTCTGCTTCGGGGTGCTCACCCGCAGATACCACGCGCAGCGGTCGACCGGCTGCGGGCCGGTCAGGTTGGTCAAGAACACGGTTGACATGGAGGACTCCTAAGACCTCAAGCCGTCGCACGGGGCGGGGCCAGTTCTGGACGGCACGAGCGCGACGATTATGTACCCGAACCGCCCTGACGAACAGTGTCAGAAGGTAAGGATCGGTGGCCGGCATTCGTCAGCGGAGCGGGTCGGTCGTCGCCACCGGGCGATCAGTTCCCTGCCGCCCCGAGCTTCTGCAACTTACACCAGCGGGCGTACGCGAGCTGCCACACCTCCGCGACCTCGCGCTTCTCCGGGATCTCCTCCCACCCTTGGGCCGTCGCTAGCCGCTTCATGCGGCCGTACGCCCGATCCAGGTTCGTGTGGGGGTAGCACGGCCCCTTGTCGGCGACCCAGCCGGTCAACGAGTGCAACGCCGCGACCGGGGAGTTGGGCTTCGTGTGGGCGGCGACGAACTGCTCACCCAAACTGCCCCAGGCGTCGTCGGTCACCGCGTAGCGGAGCCCGTCCGGGGCCACTCCGATCTCGAACCCCATCCAGTTCACCTCCTGACCGCCCTTCACACGTCGAACGGCGTCTTGCTGGCTCTCCTTCAGCGAGAATCCGGTCGGACGGAGGAGCGCGGCCAGGTTCGTGTAGGCGACACGGGCCTGCTTCGGGGACCGGCACAGGAGCAGGATGTCGTCCGCAAACCGGAGGAGCGGGGTGTCGGGATAAAGTCGCCGCCACACCCGGTCGAGGACGTGGTGCAGGTAGAGGTTGAGCAGCAGCGGCGACAGCGGGCTCCCCTGCCGCAAGCCGGGCGTCGTGTCGGGCCGGGTCACGACCTCCAGGAAGTCGATCAGCTCGTCGTCCGGCAGGTACTTCCGCAGCACCCCAAGCAGCCGGCCGACCGGGACGCTCGGGAACGCGTTCTTGATGTCGGCCGAAACCCAAACGCCCAGCCCGTGGTCCCGGTACAGCCGCTCCGCGGCGGCGAGTGCCCGGAGCGGCCCCTTCCTCGGCCGGTAGCCGAACGACCGCGGGTCGAAGAGCGGGTCGAGCAGCGGTTGGACCACCTCGACCACGGCCCGGTGGATCACCCGCTCTTGGACCGACTGCACGACCAGTTCGCGGAAACCGCGGCCCGGCCCCTTCGGGATCTTGTGGAGCCTTTCTCCGAGAGGGGTGTAGTCGCCCTCCCGGATCTCATCCCGGATCATCCGGCACCAGGCCCAGTCGCCGACGAGGGCAATCTCCACGTACCGGAGCCCGTCCGGGCCGGGGGCGTGGCTCCCTTCGGCCTCCATGTGCTTGAGGGCGGTGAACAGGGTCTTCTCGTCCGAGATGTAGTCCAACAGGTCGGAGGCGATTGCTCGGAGCCCCACCAACTTCTCCGCGGCGGCTTGTGCCGCCAGCTCGCGGTACTTCTCCATGAACTGGGGTGCCGAGAACCGATGCCGCAGCAGCAACTTCGGGTCCAGCACGCCGGCCAGGGCGGCAGCGTCGCCGCCCAATCGCCCGTTGTTCGACACGAACCCTTCTCCTGAATGAAAAAGGGAACGGGAGGTGTGCCGGCCTCCCGTTCCCGAGGCGTCTGGAAACCAGACGCGAACAAGTCAGGGTGGAGCCCTGACGGAAGACCCGTGTCACGAAACCAACCACGCAGGTCCGGCCGTGACCCCCGCACCCCTCCGGTAAGTGGGTGTGGGTTGTCAGATCCCCCGCCGACCCCTGGCTAGCCGTGCTTGCCTCATGATGGTGGCTCGCACGGTTCCGTATTGGGGTCGGCCGACCAGTGCGGCCTCGGGATCATGTCCCTGGGCGGTAGCTGGCCCCGGAAGCGTTCGTTCCTCCCGGCCTACGGGGTGCGGGTGGTGTTCCCGCACCGCTGGGTCGTGGGGCGTTACCCCTCACTCCCCCACCACCGGGCATCTTCCAGGTCTGTGCTGGGGTCCGCTGCGGTGGAATTGATCTCACGTGTTCTGGTTCTGCGCCTTCAACTTCGTCGCCGTCCTCAACTCCTTCAGCCCCTGTTCCTGGTACTCGCGGCGACGGATTTCTGCGTCCACGCCCTCGCGGTCACCAACCTGATCCGCGATGTCGATCACGAGGACCGGCGTTGTGCCCACTTTGTTCCCGCCGCCGCGGATCACCTCCCATACCAGCCTCCCCGTGCCCGCCGTCGCCCGCACCAGGATGTCGCAGGCGATCCCGTTTCTGGCGGTGTACACCAGGGTGGCGATCGTGCCGGACGGCGGGTCGGCGTCCAGGTCCGGCTCCTTGCCCCACCCGGCCTCTTCACTCTCCACCGGCACCGCGGCCAGCACCTCCCACCCCGGGAGCAACCTCGCCAGTCGCTGGGCTTGTTCGGCGGTCTCGACCAGCACCACGACCCGCTGCCGGGAGCGGCCGGGGAGTTTCACGCCGTCGACCTCGACGCCCAACCCGCGGAGCGTCCTGCGGGCGTTCTTCGCCAGCCCGGCGGCCACGCCTGCGATCAACTTGTTGCGGCCCGCGTTGTCCCACACCGCCCGCCGCTTCCACTTGAGCGGCGGCACGTTCCCCACGACCGCCACGCCGCGGTGCGGGACCATTAACAGTCGAGCAACCCCAGCAGACTTTGGCATGGCTCTCGGGTTCAAGTCCGGCATCGACGGGTGCCGCTTCACCGAGTATAGTTTAAGCATGTTGCAACTTATTTCAAGTCCGAACGGGGCCGCATCCTCATGAACACCTCCCGCAAACGGCCCGCCGGGCGGAACCCGGAATGGGCGACGGTCCACGGTCGGGTCCGGTGGCTGGTGAAGACCCGGTTCGGGGGCAACCGCTCGGCGATGGCGAAGGCGATCGGGTTCTCGCACACCGTCGTCGCCAACGTCGTGAACGGGAAGGCCCCGGGCCGCCGTCTCCTCGACGCCATCGCCACCCGGTTGAGCGTCGATCCGGCGTGGCTCCGGGATGGCGAAGGGCAGCCGTTCCTCAGCGGGGCCGAGGCGGATACGGGTCGCGGCCTCCCCGTGACCAACGTCCTGCTGCCCGGTCCGCCGCTGGACCACCAAGCCCTGATCACCGGCGACTGGGTGGACGTGCCGGAGGTCGTGCCGTCGCCCACCACCTACTGGCTGGCGTTGAAGTCGTCGCAGCCGATCGTGAAGGTGCCCTCGTCCGGGTTCCATACCGGGGATCACCTCCTCATGGAGACCGACCCAGCGAAATTCACGCGGGAGACCGACCTCCGCGACCACCTGTGCGTCGTGCGGGCCGGAGCCGTGGGTGGCGAGTTGCGGCTGGCGATCGTGACGTACTACCCCTCCAGCATGGACGACGGCCCGGCCCGACTGGAGGCCGAGTTCCCCGAGCCGGTGCAGTCGGACCAAGACGTGGTCGAGCGGGTCTACCGGCACGTCTCGGGCGGCGTAGTCCGCTACCACGAACGCCGGCTCGGCCAGACCGAGGCCCGGCACTCGGAGCCGACTCTCCCCCGCATCCGCTACACGGACATCGTCTCGGTATGGCTGAAGATCTTGCACCGTCCGGTGTAGTGCGGAACTCCCGGACATCGTGTCCGGTCCGATCGGGAGAGTTTTTGAAAAGTGGAATTGAAGTCAGCCGTGACCTCGGTCACACCGCACGCGGAAAGGCCGTTCACTTCGCCCGACCGAATCTACAGGCCCTCACACCACGAGTCTCACCATGTCAACCCGCCAACCCGGCGAGCACCACGACCTCCTCCTCTTGAAGCTGAAGACCGTCGAGCCGCTCATCAAGTGCCAGGAGGAGAAGCTCAGTCAGCTGGAATTGGACGTGATGAAGGCGATGGCCCTGCACCCGTTCGACCCGGCCGAGCAAGCCCTATTCCTGTCTCGTGCGGAGATCCGGCCGGGCGAGTTCACGCCGTCGCACTCGCTCATCGTCGCCGACCTGGAGCAGGCCGCCCGGTGCCTCGGCGACGAGTACGCCGAGGAGAAGAAGCGGGCGTCGGAGGTGTTCTGGGGGCGTCACCTCGCAGTCGCCGTACTGATCCGGCAGGAGGCCGGGCCGGAGGTGTCGGGGGCGTTCATGGTGGAGTTCCTCCGGGCCTCGGCGGCACTGATCCGCGTCGGCCTCCAACCGGCTCTGCACCTCCGGGGGCGGCTCCTCGACCTGCTCAAGCACCCTGAACCCGTCACGCCCCCTGGCGAAGTGACCGGGCAAGGTGTTCCTGTCAGAGCCGGCGACAACGCCAACGTGTTCCGTCTCGATGGCAAGGACTGGAGCGTCCGCTACCGGCACTCGAAGTTGCTCCCGGTGAGGTTCAACGCCGGGTCGGCCTACGTCCACTACCTCCTGGAGCGGCCCCGACGGACTGTTCCCGTCGCCGAACTGGCCGCCTATTGGGACCGGATTCAGATGCCCGATCGCCACCCCACTTCGGCCCGCGAGGCGGAGGCAAACCGTAGCGGCAACGACGGCCCTGTACTGGACGCACTCACCCTGCGAGAGGTCGGCGAGGAGGTGGACCGAATCGAGGACGGGTTGAGAGAGGCCGAGGCGAACAACGACACTGCCCTTGCGGCCAAGCTCAGGGGAGAGCGGCAGTACCTCGCCCAGGAGGTCGCCCGAGCGAGGAAGCCGGGCGGCAGGCTGGCGGCGGTCGCTGACCAGCAGAAGCGACTCACGAACCGGGTCACGAGGGCAATTAGCCGGACGATAGAGTCTATGCAAGAGAAATGCCCGACCTTGGGCCAGCACCTGGGCGGGGCCATCACGACGGGGGCGATGTGCATGTACGCCCCGGAGTCCCCGACCCACTGGGAGCTGTGATTTCCGAAATGGGACACGATCTGTCCGTTTCGGACGCCGCTTGTCGGCCAAGACATTGTGACGGCTAACCACCGTCACAAGCCCGGCAAGGCTGAGAACGAACAACCGGAACGACGTGGCCGCGAGGTCGCGTCCCTCGACCCCCACGGGTGCCTTGCCGGGCCGCTCGTGGGGGTCATTCTTTTTCCGGCGTGCGAACAACGCCCCGATCCCGAGGAGCCACCCGGCGTGAAGAAGAAGCGCAGCCCCGATCCCCCGCCGACCGAGCCGCGGCTGGAAACCCTCCGGCTCGCCGACCTGATCCCGCACCCCGACCAGGAGCTGTACTTCCCGGTCTACGACGAGCACAGGTTCGAGGAGTTGGTGCGGAGCGTCCGGGCCAAGGGGGTCGAGACCCCGCCCGACGTGCTGCCGGCCGGCAACACGGCCCGGCTGCCGGGGAACACGATCCTGTGCGGCCACACCCGGGCGAAGGCGGCCCGGGAGGCGGGGCTGACGAGCATCCCGGTCCGGGTGCGGTACGACTTGCTCGGGGCGTCGCGGGCCGCGGTGGACGAGGTCTTCCTGGGCGACAACACCCTCCGGCGGCAGCTGTCGAAGCTCGGCGAGGCACGGGCCGCGGTCGGGATCTACCTGGCTCGCAAGGCCCAGGCCGGCAAGACCGTCCGCGGGAGCGTGTTCGCCGACCAGTCGCTGCGGGACCAGGTCGGGGCGATCATCGGCATGTCGGGGCGGAACCTGGGCCGGTACTTGAACGTGCTGGAGGCCCCGCTCGAAGTCCAGCTCGCGTTCGAGCGGAACCAGCTCAAACTGGTCGACGCGGCCCGGGTGGCGAACCTCCCCAGAAACGACCAGGAGCGATTCGCCGCCCGGTTGCATGCCGGCGACGATCCGAAGGCGGTGTTCGCCGCGTTCTTCCCGCCGAAGGGCCGCGGGCACGCCAGCGCAAACAACGCGGTGGCCGCGTTCGCCCGGTCGCTGGAGGCGGCGGGGGCGAACATCACCGACCGCCTGGAGGAGGTGAAAGCGGGCGTGGTGCGGCAGAACAAGGAGCAGCTCCGGGCGGGCGGCAAGCTGATCAAGGATCTGCTCCAGAAGCTGGACCGGGCCGGCTGACACCGCGGGAAGACTTCGTCCGGCTGACCCCGTTCGCCCCTGCAAGGAGTCCAACAAGATGTTCACCGATGCGGTCCTGTTCGTCTGCCCGTTCTGTCCCGACCCCGAGGGCGAGATCTTCGTGGACGTGGAGGCGTGCCTGGACCAGCGGCTCGGAGACCCCGACCCGGTCTGCCTGCGGGACGGGGCACTGGATCACCCGCAGCACATGATCCGGTTCGGCTACCGCCCCGCCCGCCGCGTGCCGTGCCGGCACCTCGTTCACGCCCGCGGCGAGATCGCGTGGTACGGCGACAGCGACAGCGACACGGCGGACCCGAAGTGGGGGATCGGGTTCGAGTGGACGACGCACTCGTTCAAGAACGTGGACCGCGGGATCGGGGCCATCGTGCTGAACGACCCGGAGCAACTGGCCGAGTTGGGGGCCGCCCTGAAGCCCGCGGTCGAAGTGGCGTTCGAGCGGCCTGTCTTCTCGTGGGACGCGTTGGCGACCGACCGGAACCTGGCGAGCGTCTACCGCGTCGACGCGGTGTTCGTGGCCGCCTCCCGCCCGTTGGCCCTGCGGGCGGCCGTCAAGACCCGCGTGAAGGAGATCAAGGCGTTCGGGAAGCACCAAAGGGGATGTACTCAATGAAGAAAGTACCAGAGAAGGGGCGTCGCCTGACGCCGCCTGTGAAGTGGCACGGGGGCAAGACCTACCTCGCCGATCGCATCATCGACCTGATGCCCGAACACCACCACTACGTCGAGCCGTACGGCGGCAGCGGAGCGGTACTGCTCCGCAAAGCTCCCGACGAGGTGAGCGAGGTGGTGAACGACCTGAACGGGGACCTGACCAACTTCTTCCGGGTGTTGCAGCGGGAGAAGTCGTTCGAGCGGTTCCTTCGCCGGGTGGCGGCGATCCCGTTCTCACGGGTCGAGTGGGAAGACGCCCGGCGTAAGCTCCGAGAGCAACCGCAGGCGAACAAGGTGGCCCGTGCTGCGTGGTTCTTCGTCCTCAACCGGCAGTCGCTCGCCGGCCGCATGGACGCGTTCACGGGAATCACCAAGACCCGCACCCGCCGGGGCATGAACGGAGAGGCCAGCGCATGGCTGGGTGCCGTCGAGGGCTTGGAGGAGGTCCACAAGCGACTCATGCGAGTCGTGGTCGAAAACCGGCCCGCAGTCGAGGTTATGCGCGGCCACGACGTTGAGGGGTGCTTGATGTACTGCGACCCGCCGTACCCGGCCGGCACCCGCAAGTCGCCCGCCGTCTACGGCGAGTACGAGATGACCGACGCCGACCACCGGGAGTTCTTGAAGGTGGCGAAGTCGCTCAAGCTCGCCAAGGTGCTGATCAGCGGCTACCCGTGCGACCTCTACGACAAGGCCCTGAAGGGCTGGGAGCGGCACGAGTTCGCCGTCGCCAACCACGCGGCCGGGGGCAAGTCCAAGGAGCGGAAGACCGAGGTCGTGTGGGCCAACTTCGATTGAACGGGGTGTGAAATGTCCGGCTCACCGGCTCGGGCAGAAAGAGCCCGTGGCGGTGAGCCGGGGTAGCGAGTCCGAAGCCTCAACGAGGTCCGGGACGAGGGCCGTTCGGGCGAGACGTTGGACGGCTCTTTGCGGGAGCGATGCTCACGTGATCTCTTTTTCAGGAGTAGGCAGATGGCGAAGCAACGAAAGGGCTCGAAGCCGTCCGGCCAAGCAGCTGCGGGTCTGGGGCACAACGCACCGGCCGCGGCGGACGAGCCACACAACACCGACACGGCTGGGCCGCGAGCGAAGCGAACCCTGACTCCGCGTGCCACTGGGCAGGCGGCGACACTGAAACCGAGGGCAAGTGTTGCTCACCCGCCCGAGCAGAACGGCTCGCCCGACCGTGACGAGGGCGATCTCGACGAGGACGATCTCGACGAGGACTACGAGGACGAGGACTACGAGGACGAGGAGGAGGAAGGGGGCGAGGGCGACGACGAGACCGCGGAGAGCGTCCCGGCACTCACGGTGCCGAATGACTCCCCGGAAGTCTGGGGCCTCTTGCGCGGCATGCTCACCGACGCCACGGCGAGCCACGGCGTTGCAGACTATCTCAAGGAGCGAGACGACCCCCGCGGCGAGTACGTCCGGCTCTTGGTCACGACGCCCGTCCTGATCCCACCCTGCGGTCCGCCGTGGGACTACGAAATCGTCGTCGTAGCGACCGAACAGTGGGTCGCGCGGGTTCAAACGAGTCGACTCACGGCCTGGTCGTACCGCGGTACTGCCCTCTCTCGGGCACTGGAGCGATGGGGCGGTGAAGCGAAGTTGGGTCGCTACGCCGTCGAGGTACGCGCACCGTCCGAAGGCTGGACGCGGGAAGCCATCGTCGCGGCGGTCGATCGGGTCCGGCGGCGGATCATCTACGGCCTGTTCGGCACCACCGAGGAGGAGGTACGGTGCCCGCCGGATAAACTGCGCGACCTCCGGGTCCGGCGTCTCGTTCGGCTGAGCCGCCAGTACGACGGCTTCGACCGCGTCTGCGCCGGGGTCGAGGGCGACCCCGACCTGCGTGACGCCCTGCTGGCGGCCCTCGCAAAGAATGGGAAGGACCACGGCACCTGGGCCGCGCTCATGGACCGGCTGAATCCCGGCTGGCGACGCCGCTTCACGCCCGAGCGGGCGAAGTGAACCGGGCGATCGGTTGGGGTGAGCCCGCCATCCCCGCGGGGCGCAGGGGGCGGGCAACACTCGCCGGAGGATTTGCGATGCCCACACGGAGGCCGGTCGCTCTGTCTGCATCCCCGCGACGTTCGCCAAGGCGACGCGGAGCGGCCCGGCCTGCGGTTCCGCGTCGCCGGGATAAGTCGCAGGTCCGGCTCGGCGAGCGTGCGTTCCCGCCCGTCGACCAAACGGGCGGCCGGGAAGAAGCTCAAGCGGCACGCGGGCGGGACCGGCTGACAGGGCCGCCGTGCTCTCCGGCCGTGGCGTGCGCGGGCGCACCCGAACCCTCGGTTGGCGTTGCCCAGCCTACTTTCGGCTTCGCGGAGACACTCTTGTCGCCCGGTTCTGGACCGGACGAGCCCCTTGGAGGTCCGACGGCCTCAAAAACGGCGGCCTAAATCACGGGATCGGGGCGGGGAAGAGGAGCCCATTTAACGTCCCTGGGAGATGGGGCGTGGCCGCCGCGGTTTGGACGCGCAGAAGCCCCACCGGCCTCGCCTGGATCGCAGGAAAATGGTACGCTGGCGAGACTCATTGGTGGATGCAACCGCCGGTTGCACAGCGGGTAACGCCGCCCCGCGTCGCGGGTACTAAAGACCCTTTCACCGGGTAGCCACAACCGCGTGATGGGCAGAGGCGGCAACATGGCGTTTGAGATGCGAAAGTCGGCCGGACCGTACATGTATCTCGGCGTCCGCGACCCGGTGACCCGGAAGGTGCGAAAGGTCTACCTCGGCCGCGGGGACGCGGCCCGGACGGTTGCCGCCTCGATCGCCGAGCACAAGGCCCGGCGGGAGGCAGGCCGCCGGGCGGTGCGGGAGGCCCGGGACGCGCTCACGGTCGTGGACGCCCTGACGGCCGAACTGGACGGGGCGGCAACGCTGCTCATGGAGGCGGTGCTCCTAGTCGGCGGCTGGCACCGCCCGAACTACGGACCCTGGAGGAGGAAGCGGGATGGCCACGGACGGCACGAACCCGGCCCCGCCGCCGGACGCGTTGGCTGAGATCCGGGAGGTGGTCGGGAGGGCCAAGCGCGGGGACGCCGCGGCCGTGCCCCGGCTGCGGGAGTTGCTCGATCGGCACCCCAGGATTTGGGAGCGGTACGGCGACCTGGCCGCCCAAGTCGAACGGTCCTGGGTCGGGCTGGCGGCTGGTGACGACCTGTACCTGAAGGAGTCGGCCGCCCGGTACGCCGCGAAGTTGCGGTCCGAACTGACCCGGCCGGCGGCCTCGCCTGTCGAGAAGCTCCTGGTCGAGCGGGCCGTCGCCACCTGGTTGCAGTTGAACTACTTCTCGGGGGTCGAAGTCAACGCCGTCGCTGGGGACGCGTCGCCCAAAATGCTCCAACTTCGCGCAAGACGGCACGATCAGGCCCAGCGGCAGCACGAGCGGGCGTTGGGTGCGCTCGTCACCTACCAGAAGGTGTTCCCCGACCCCGGCGTTCTGGAAACCATTCCAGTCCCGACCCCGGTCGCGGCCGAGGTCGCGGTCACCGCGGAACGGGGCCAGCCGCTCGCCCTGCCCGTAGTCGTCGGTACCGAGGACGAGTCGTTCGAGAGCACCCCCGGCTTCCGGCCCGCGGAGCGGGTCCGGGTCGGGGTGGCGAGTTGAGCAGTGCCATACACGAAAGGAGTCTTGAGGTGAGTGATGTCGCCACGAAGTCCCGCACGCAGTTGGTCATCGACCTGTTGTTCCACGCGCTGCGGGTCAGCGACCGGGCGATTAACGAACAAGCCGCCGAAGTGTTCCGCCGGACGGGGCCGGAGCTGTCCCGGCGGCTGGTGCTGGAGGCCGCGAGCAAGAAGAACTCGGTCCCGCACCGGCTGCGGGTGCTGGGGGTGATCGAGCGGGTCGGTCGGTTGTCCGGCCCGGACGACTGGCTGGACCTCAGCATGCTCGCGGCCGAGAAGAACCCGCAGATCCGCGACGCCGCCGCCCGGTGCCTGGCCAGGCACTCGCCGGCCCCGGCCCAAGCGGGGGTTGCGGGATAGCCGGTCGCGGCCACCGTGTCCGCCGCGGCATTCCCAATACCGCTTTCGGGGTCACCGCTGGCGGGCCTCGGTGAGTGCGACGGGTGCGTGCCCCTCCCGGCTCGAACACGGCGTTCCTTGGGCGTTCGCGGTGGGCCGTTATCTGGGGCGCAGAGGGTGCTGGCGGGCGGTTCCCGGTCTCCCGGGAACGGCACGGTCCCGCACCGACCCGGCTTTGGCCGCACCGCGGCCGATCCTACACCCCGCCCTCCTTCTTCTGCCGGCCCCGCACCTTGGCCGCCTTCGGTGGTTCCGCTGCGACTGGGGTGGGGGCCGCCGCGGGGCCGTCCGGCATGACGGCGCGGATGGCGGCGACCAGCCGCCGGGCACGGTCGCGGGTCTCCTCCGGGAGGGCGTCGATGGTTGCGGCCTGGGCGAGTCGGGATCGCAGCACCTTTGCGACTGGTCCCTTGTTGAACTTGACCCCCGCCGCCTCAAGCGCGCGATCCACCCGCCGCCACAGCAGCCCCCCGGGCGGCAGTCTCAGTTCCGCCACCCCGGCCGCCTGAAGCTCACGCCGGTAGACCTCGGAGACGACGCCGACGTAGTAGTCCTCCGGGAAGAGGTCTTCGGTGGCGAAGTCCCGGTCCGTCACGCCGACCGCCTCGCCGATGCTCAGCACGGCCGCCTTCGCCCCCTGGTAGCGGTCGAGCCAGTTCTTCACCAGCCGGTCCCGGGCCTCCTGGCCTGACTTGTCGTGGTCGAGCAGCACCGCCACCTCCAACTTCTGGCCGATCATGATGGTGGCGATGTAGGCCGCCTCGGACGCCCCGCCGGCCGGGGTGACGAACAGGTCGTCGGGCAGCCCTGGCTCGCCGGACCGGATGAGCAGGTTCGAGAGTTCGCTGACCACCCAGTAGTCGTCCACCCCCTCGACCACGAGGTTCCGCCGGGACAGCAGGTAGCTGGTCGTGCCACTCATCCCGAGGGCCGCCTGGAGGACGAACTTCGCCTCCGGCTGGCTCTGCGTCAGGTCGCCGCTGACGACCGTCCCGCCCGCCGTCTCGCTCAGCACGCGGATGCGGTCGGGCTTCCGCAGGTCGATCATGAACGGCAGGTGGGTGGTGTAGATCAGGGTGTTCCCCTTCGCGTACGCCTCCAGCCGGGCCAGCAGGTCCCGCTGGGCGTCCGGGTGCAGGTGCAGCCCCGGCTCGTCGAGGAGGACGACGCAGTCCTTGAACGTCCCCCCGGTCTCGTGCATCAGCATCAGGTCGAACGAGAAGAACCACTGGAAGCCCTTCGACCGCTCCTCCAGCTTCAGCAGGGCGGGGTCGCGCTCGTCGCGGACGAACGTCATGAACTGGTTGCCGTCGGCCCGGAAGTCCACCTCGTACCGCCGCTGCTTCCAGCGGTCGGCAATCTCCCGGGTGAGCGTCGCCCCGGCGTCGCTCAGGTCGTACTGCCGCTCCTCCCGGCTCTCCTCGCCGCCCTGGCGGACCAGCGCGTCGAGGCTCAGGCCCGAGAGGTGCATGATCATGAGCAGCGTCTGGTCCTCGTCGTCCAGCCGCCCCTGGGTCTTCTTTTTGTGCACCTGGTCCAGGTACGCGGTGCCGCGGAATGCCCGGTACTCGTCCATGTAGATGAATGTGGGGAGCCGCCCGAGGACGAAGTCGGACGCCCGCGAGCGGATCGTGGGGGCCGAGCGGAGCCGGGTCGCGCAGGTGCGGAGGCCGGTGACGTAGGCGTCGAGGTACGCTTCCTCCGCCGGACGGCTGTCCTGCCCCTCCGCGGCCAGGGCGGCACGAAGGTCGGCCGCGTGGCGGTCGGGTAGGGCCGCGAGGTCCGCCAAGCGGCCCCCGTCGGCCAGCCCCCTGGCGTCCGCGAGACACCGCTCCGCGGCCCCGCGAAACGCGGCCCCGACGGTCTCGGCGAGTACCGGCAGCTGTGCCCAAGCCGCCGCGACCTCGTCCGCGTGCGGTCGGTCGGGGAACGCAACCGGGTCGAGGACGACGTGGTACTTGCCGGCATAGTCCTTTCGCACCTCCAGCGTGCGGGTGCCGAGTTCCTGGTCGGTGAGCCCCGCGACATCGGTCAGTTCCTCGTCCCCGAAGCGGAACCGCACGGTGCAGACGGTGGCATCGGGGTTCTGCTCGCGGCGGTGGCCGCGGGGCCACTCCCGGTTGATCGCGTAGGGCTCGTCTTTGAAGGGCTTGAACTTGTGGAGGGCCTTGAGGAGCGTCGTCTTGCCGGCCTCGTTCTTGCCAACCACAACGGTGAGCGGCGAGACCTCGACCCAGCCGGAGTCGAGGATGCCCTTGTACATCTGAACCCGGAACCCGGTCAGTTGCATGTGAACCTCCTCGGCCGACGAGGCCGGCAAACCGGCTCCGTCGATTTCCGACTGTAGTTACGACGGTGGTGTTGAGGCGTCGGGGCTGTAACCACCTGTGATGAGGAATAAGTTCGGTATCAAACACCAACCCACCCCGCGACACAATGTCCGCAGACGTGTGCGGCCGTCGGGTCGGGCCGATGTGGTGCCGCCGGAGGCTCCGACCGGCACCAAGGCCGATGTGCCCCTTGCCGTTTGCGGGGCCATGAAAGTGGAGTAAAAGACAGCTATCCGCGGAAATTGACCAGTTCTGCGATCTTGCGCCACCGCCTTCGGTGGCGAGTGAGGCGAAATCTCATCACGCTGCCCGAACGCCACCCGGCCCGACGGTGTCAGTTGTGGGTGAGGGTGGGTCCGCATCCGGCAGGAACGCGCATCTGGCCGGCGGGACGTTCTCCGGGTGCCGGTCGTGCGTGACCTGCGGGACTGCACTTGCGCGATACGGGCGAGACGTTCTAACCGACGCAGACCGGAACCGCGCGGGCGGATAAACTCGGATGTATGAACCCTAACGCCGAGGCCATACGAAAACTCCTGCTCGCCCACTTCGGTGGTGACGAGGGGGTGTTCCGCACGGCCGCGTGGGAACTCGTGGAGGGGGAGCGGCAGGCCAACCGGGCGGTTTACGCGGCCGAACTCGAACGGATACTCAGTGCGGCGAACGTCCCCCGCCCCGGCCGCAAGAGCACGATGACCCCCCTCCCGAGCCTGAACGGCAGCGTCCCCAAAGACAAGGAGCGGAACGCCCCGCTGATCGAAGCCTCGGACCCCCGCCGGTGCCTCGACGATCTGATCCTGTCGCCGGCCGTCCGGGAGCCGCTGACGCGGGTCGTCGACGAGTGGCGAAAGGCCGACGCCCTGCGGGCGCACGGCCTGTCCCCCGCGAACAAGGTGCTGTTCTGCGGGCCGCCGGGCTGCGGCAAGTCGGTCGCGGCGGAGGCCCTGGCCAAGGAGTTGTACCTCCCGCTCGCCACGGTCCGGTTCGACGCCGTCGTCTCCTCGTACCTCGGCGAGACGGCCTCGAACCTGCGCAAGGTGTTCGACTACGCCCGGTCCCGGCCGATGATCCTGTTCTTCGACGAGTTCGATGCCATCGGCAAGCTGCGGACCGCCGAGGACGAGCACGGCGAGTTGAAGCGGGTCGTCAACTCGTTCCTGCAATTGCTCGACGGGTTCCGCTCCGACACGCTGACCGTGGCGGCGACCAACCACCAGGGCGTCCTCGACCCGGCACTGTGGCGGCGGTTCGACGTGGTCGCCCGCTTCCCGCTCCCCGAGCGGGGCGAGATCGAGGAGCTGTTGGCCCGCCACTTCCGCCAGCTGCCCGTGAGCCGGGCGGTCCGGCTGGCGGACATCGCCCGGACCGTCGACGGGGCGTCGCACGCGGATGTCGAGCGGCTCGCGGTCGAGGCGGTCAAGCGGGCGATTCTGAGCGGCCGCGACCAGGTCGAGCCGGAGGTGCTCCGGGCGGCCGTCGCCGGATACCTCAGCCGGGCCGAGATCAGCCGCGAGGGACGGCCCGGGGCTGACGCGCCCCGGAAAAAACCTGCCCGCCGCAAGAAGCGAACGGAGTAGTGCGATGCCACACCACCCCGACGACGGGCGTTACCTCCACCTCCCGCTCGTCCGCGAAGACCCCAACCCGCAGCGGCGGAAGCAGACGCCGCCCGGCTCCGCGAGGCCCGACCCGGAGCGTCGCCGGGAACAGGGCACGGCTCTCGGCGAGCGCATCGGCCACATCGAGACCGAGAGCCGGTCGCGGCCCGCCCCCGTCCCCGGGGTTCAGCCGCACCTCGTCTTCAAGATCCCCCTCGCCCCCAGGGCGTCGCCGGTCGCGCTGGCCGACAAGCTCACCGGCCTGGGGGTCGCGGTCGTCAGCATCGAGCCGGACGGGGCGGTGATTGCCTTCCGCGACGACACCAACTTGGCCGAATTTCGGGCCGCCGCCGAGCAGTACCGGCAGGGGCCGCGGGAGGGGGTGAACCCGAAAACCCAGAAGGCGTACTCCTCGACATCGGCGGATGTCCTCGACACCGTTCAGGCGGACCAGATGCGGCTTCTGGGACCGGCCGACCGGGTGGGCCGGACGCTCGCCGCCCAGATCGGCGCGCAGGGCGAGCGGATCGAGCCGGACCGGCTTTACGTCCTCGACGTGGAACTCTGGCACCGGGGCAGCCGGCCACTGGCCGACCAGTCCCTCGGCGAACTGCGGCGGCTGGTCGGGGACGCGGCCGGGCCGGACGAGCGAGTCCGCGACACCTTCGTCGGCGACCTCATGTGCCTCGCCCGGGTGGCGGTGTTCGGCACCCGGCTCGCCCGCCTCCTGACGCTCGACGCGGTCGCCGAGGTGGACCTGCCGCCGACGCCGGTGTTCGAGTTGCGGGCCGCCCTGAACGCCCCGCGGGATCGGTTCCCCCCGCCGCCCAAGCCGGCCCCGAACGGGCCGCGGCTGTGCGTCCTCGACAGCGGCATCACCCCCCGCCACCCGCTTCTCGAAAACAACGTCGGGCACTACGAGGCGGTCCTGACCGGCACCGCGAGCGGGGTCGACGAGTTCGGCCACGGCACCATGGTCGCCGGGGTCGCGGTGTTCGGGGACGTGCGCGCGCAGTACGAGGCCGGGGCGTTCGCGTCGGAGGTGACCGTGTTCAGTGCCCGCGTCTCCGGCCCCGACACCGCCATCGACCCCGACCGGCTGGTCGTGAACCAGATGCGGGACGCGATCCGCCGGTTCACGGCCGAGCCGCACAACTGCCGCGTGTTCAACCTGTCGCTCGGTGAAGACTTCGCGTGGCTTGAGGAGAACAAGCGGCAGAGCATCTGGGCCGAGAGCCTCGACCTCCTCGCCCGCGAAGAGCAGGTGCTGATCGTGGTGTCCGCCGGCAACCACAGTTTCGGGCACGCCCGGACCACGAGCGACGCCGAAGCGGTACTCGCGGGCTACCCGGACTACCTGTTCCGGCCCGAGTGCGGCCTCAACTCGCCGGCGACGGCGGCCATTGCGGTCACGGTCGGCGGCGTCGTGGACCGCGACGGCGTCGCGGTCCGCCGGGGGAGCAACAAGGACGACCTGACCCGCCCCGTCGCCCGGCCCGGCGAGCCGTCCCCGATCACCCGCGTCGGGCCGGGGCTGAACGACGCGGTCAAGCCGGAGTTCGTCGCCCCGGCCGGGAACCAGCTGTTCCAGGGCTTCGGCTCGACCAACCGACAAGTGGACGACGACGCCGGACTTTCCGTAATGTCCTTCTCGCACGAGCCGACCAAGAACCTGTTCGCCTTCGCCGTCGGGACCAGTTTTGCCGCCCCGCAGGTCGCCCGGCTCGCGGCCCTCGTCTGGGTGCGGCTGCGGGACGCCCTCGGCGAGGAGCCGGACCCGAACTTGGTGCGGGCGGTACTCGCCGGGGCGGCGGAAGTCCCGTCGGCCCTCCGGGAGCTGATCGAGCCGTGCTCGGGCGAGGACGGCGTCCGCCGGGCCTGCGGGTACGGGATGATCGACGAGGACGTGGCCCTGAACTCGGGGGATCGCCGCGTCACCCTGGTCGCCCAGGGGAGCTTGCTGATCGACAGCTTCCTGATTTATGAGGTTCCGATCCCGGCCGAGTTCCGATCCGCGGGGGGCCGCAAGCGGGTGATCGTGGCCACGGCGTTCGACCCGCCGGTCCGCCGCCGCCGGGCGAAGTACCTCGGCGTCGACATGGCCACGTACCTCATCCGCGGCAAGTCGGTGGACGAGATCGTGGACGCGTACCGGGCCGTGACCCGCGACGAGCGGGAGCGGGCCAAGCGGGAGGAGCGGAAGTTGCCGAGCGCGTTCCAGTCCCCGCACAAGTGCGACCTGCGGCCCGGGAGCACGGCCCTGGAGACCAGCACGCTCCAGCGCAGCGAGTGGGCGTTCGACCGGAGCGACGACAGGTACGGGGAGAGCTACTACCTGCTCATGCGGGCGGACCGGAACTGGGCACCGGAGTCGATCACCCACCAGCGGTTCGGGTTGAGCGTGTCCCTGGTGACCGAGGGCCAGGACCGGCTGTACGCCGTGGTGCGGCAGCGGGTCGAGCAGCGGGTCAAGCTCCGGGAAAGACTGCGGGGGTAGAAAGGCCCATTCGGTGAGAAGTCGTCAACTCTTCGCCCCTGCCACGGCCGCCGGAGCTGGCCGACCGCATTGGTATTGCCGGCGACCCGGTGGTGCGTGCGAGCTGCACCCCACCGGCACGCTCTTCGTGGCCGACGCCTCGGCCCCGCCCCCGGCCCGCCCGAGTAGGGGATCAGGCTCGGTAATCTCGGCACCCGAGCGCACGCAGCCCGACCGCCTTTTCGATCATCCCGAACAACCGCTCCTCGACGGCGTTGACGTGTTGATTCGGGCGATGGCAAACGCTCTCGGCGGGGTAGCACAGGGGTTCGAGCCCCACGAAACTGTCCCTGCCGTGTTCCACCAAGTTCGGGTAGTGCTGGTGCGGCCCCGGCGGCGCGCTACTCGACAGGCTCAAGACCCAGTAACCCATGCGGGTCTCGACCCGATACCACACGCACTCGTTCGTGCCGCTCGGCTCGTTCGTACTGCGTGCCGTGTCGACGAGCAGCCGCCGGCACCGGCGCAGGACGAGCATCGGCCGGGGTTTGCCCTCGACCCGACACCACGAGCGGCCGTCCGCGTCTTGGTGCGAGTCGTGCTTGATCAGGCGGGGTTCGGCGTGCAGGTGGTGGAAGTACACGACCTCGCCGGCCCGGAAGGGGCGGCCGTTATTCTTCATCACCGTCTCCCCCCGCCGTCGCCTCAGGTTCGGCACCGTACATCACGTCGAGCAACCGTCGCGCTTCCCGCACGTCGTCGTCCATGAATCCCCTCGGCCAGTTACTGACCTGCCCTTGGTCGTTGATCTGAAGCCGGTCGAGCGTCGAGTACGGGTAGGGCGTCCCGCCGCTCCCGTCCCGGCCGCCGAGCGAGGCGAAATAGATGGCCAGCTGCGCCTGCGGGAACTCCTCGGCGAGGACCGCCCGGAGGACGCGTCTGACGACCAGGTCGCTGTGGGTTTCGACCACGACCACCTTCCCCGCTCTCGCCTCCCCGATGAGGTACTCCGTGAGCTTCAGTTGGAGCGAGGGGTGCAGGTGGACCTCGGGGTTCTCGACCGCCATGACCTCGCCCCGCCGGAGGAGCCCGGCCTGCACGACGACCGGCGCAACCTGGTGAAAACCCGCGCTCAGGAGGTGCGGGGGGCAGGGGTGCGGGGACGTTCCGGGCTGGCCGAAGCAGACGTGCAGAAAGCGGTTGAGGTTAGCAGCGTCCCCGTTCTGGATGCCGTCCCGCACCACGTCGGACTCCGGCCCGGGGTTCGGGGCCGGGTCGTCGAGAAAGCCGGCCGGCGGTGCAACGTCGTTCGTCCAGTGATCCCCGAGCGAGGGGGACTCTTCTGTTTCCAGCAAGATCCTCGTCTCCACCAGCCGCCGGAGCCAGTACGAGACGTACATCTCAAGCCGGAAGCAGGGCACGCGCTCGACCACCACGGTCCCGGGCCGATCTCCGTTGAACGCGACCTCCACCAGGCGGCGGTTGAGCCGGCGCACTTCGGCACCCGTCAGGTGGCCGATGCCACGTCCGGCAAGGGTCTGGGCGTCTCCCTCGATCCCGGGCCAGGTGCCACTCTCGTACAGGTCACGCCGGTCCAGGAGTTCGTTCACCAGTTCCGCGACCGCCGCCTCGACTTGCCGCTTGGCGTCGTTGAGATCTCTCCGCCAGCCGTCCCGATCGTCCCAGCGAGAGTGTTCCTCTCTCACGACGGCGTCGAGCGTTTCGGCGGCCCGGCCCACGGCCTCGCGGGCCTCCGCACGGGCGAGTTCCCAGATCCGCTTGACCGGCGACTCGGCAGGAGAATGCGTTGCAATTCGGATCGCGTCCCAAACCGTGTAGCCGTCCCGGAGTTGATCGCCCGTGAAATTCCACGCGGCCGGTTCGGTCCCGAGGTGGGGCGGTTGCCGCATCAGGTTGTACGCGAACGCCCGTTCCAGATCCCAGGTCCACTGACCCTGCGGCCCGACGTATCGGCTCGCAATCGCGGTTGTGGCGGGCTCTTCTTCCTCAGTCGAGGCGTCCGGGATCTCCGAGCGGGTCTCGATCGCCCGGATCGCACTGATGTAAAAGATCCCGCCCAGGAGGTGTTCGAGGAGTTCCCGCACGCGGAGGACGGCGGCGAGGCAGAGCCGCTCGCCCAGGCCCGAGTGCGGTTGCCCGTTCGGCGGGTACACCTTGCCTTCGTCGGCTCCGTATTCGGCGAGCGGCTCGGAGCTGTGGGTGCCCCCGAGGAACCCTTCGGAACACGTGAACGAGTACCGCTTGTCGGAGTGGAGCTTGCGGAACGCGATCGTGTGCGCGTCGTTGATTTGCAATTCGACCAGGTCGTACGGCCGCGGCTCGTAGTCGTCGGACGGGTCGTTCACGACGGGGTGTGCCAGGCGAATGCGGAATCGCGTCCCCTTCGGGCACCGGCCCCCGAGCAGAAGTCCGATGGGGAACGGCTCGTCCTGCGTGATGTCGGCCGATCCGGCGAGGGGGGCGGGGTTCAGGATCAAGTCTTCGGCGGCCGCGAAGTGCAGGCCGATGGTTCCGTACGGGCCGAACGCACTGTCGGCGGCCGGGTCTTGCACGCAGTCTTCGGGGAACGACTTGAGGTAGGAGTTGGTGTAATCGTGCCAGAAGCTCGCCGCGTCCGGGGCGAACGCGAACGGAAAGTCCGGTCGGTGGCGGGAGTTCTTCAGCAGGTTCCAGGCTTTGAACCAGGTCGATTTGCCCGACCCGTTCTCGCCGCAGATGATGGTCAAGGGCCGGAGGTCCAGCCGCTGCCCGTACAGGTACGAGCCAACGCCCCTCAATGTCATTGCGGTGAGCGCGAGCGGCTGCGCATGAGCGTCCATGAGGCAATCCCGGTCGATAACATCGGTCGGTCAAACAGCGGGGCGGCAAGCGTAGCTTACTTGAACCTCGGATGTCCGGCTCCGCTGGGTCGCCGTCTCGCAACCGCACCAGCACGTGTTGGCGGACCTTGCAGCGGTCGCTGAAAGCCGGCCCGGGGTCGGGTCCGACGCGGTGAGAAGCGACTCGATCGGCTGCGAATTGGAAGCCGGTGTGGACGCTGCGCTGAGTGACTGGCTCTCGCAGGGTGAGATCAGAGCCGCGTTCTGAATCCGTTTGCGGCCCCGTGCGATGAGTGAAGGTCAACGCCACGGGGTTCCGCCGCTTTTTCTTGCCTTCGGTTCGCAGGCCGCGGATAATTCGACTGTCGGTAACGGACCCGCAGGTCCGGCCGACGCGAACGAGCGACGGGGCACACGCCCCGCCAGGACGGTCCCCTGGTCGAACACGCGGCCGGGGCCGCGAAGCGACGACGGCCCGCAGGGGGACTTCCCGCAGCATGCGGAAGACGCCCGGCTCAGTCCTTCGGCAGCACCCGGCGTGGCGGCGAACCCGCCGGGCTCTTCTTCACTCCCCCAGTTCCGAATGCCCGTCTTGAAGAATGGTCCGCGGCGTCTCGCCGCGCACGAACGCAGCCGTCGCTCAAATGAGCGATGGGCGGACGCGACGAAGCGTCCCGTAGCTGACCGCCACGGCGGTCCCGAGCCTCGATCGAGGACTCAGCCCATGACCCCTGTTCCCGCCCCGAAGAACGCCGACCTGTACCGGCTCGGCCGACGATGCACGGAAGCGCGAACCCGGCTGTCCGCCGGGGCCGCGAAGCTCGCCACCTGGAAGGACGTTGCCGCCGCGTTCGGCCTCGACCCGAACGCGGTCACGGGTGCCGCGAAGTTCGCCGACGCCGCGGACCGGATCGCCGCCGGCTGCGGTGTCAGAGCGATGGACCTCTTGCTGTCCGACCACCCCCGGCTGCCGGCACGGGTGGTGATGCAGATCGGTCGCACCCACACCGACCGCCAGCGGTACGCCCTCGCGCAGGTGCGGGCCGCCAGCGACCCGTTCTGCAAGCCGCCGGGCATCGACCCGCCGTTCGACACCCACGGCTACGCCGAGGTACTCAGCCGCAAGGCCCGCACCGCCGGGTTGCTCGACATCGTCGCCGACCGCCTGTTCTTCACGCCGCGGGCGAACTGGCCAAATGACGACGTGCTGGCCCGCCTCGTCGCGGACTTGAAGCGGGTCGTGGCCGGCTGCCGCTCGGACTCGGCCGCGGTCCGGGCGGCCGGCGGTCGAGCGAGCGAACGGATGCCGCGGACCCCGTGGAAGGAGCGGGGCGAGCCGGCCCCGTTCGATGCGAAGGCCGCATTCTGGCAGGTGGCCTCGGTCCGCGGGGTCGCCGAGAAGAACGCCCGCGACCTGCCGCGGGTGCTCCGAGAAAAGGCCCCCACGCCGGCCGAGGGTCGGGCGGTACTCGACCGCAACCGGGTTCTTGCCGAGTCGGCGAATCGGTTCCTCGGCATTATCCGGGCGAGGGGCCGTGACGTGCGAACCGGACCGTCGGAGGTGTTCGGCACCTACGTCACGTTCTTCCGTCTCTCGAAGCCCGCGAACCGGGTGCGCATCGGTGCCCTCGGCACGTTCGACTTCGCGGCGGGCTGTTACGCCTACCTGGGCAGTGCGTTCGGCGGCGGCGGGGTGCGGGCTCGGACGAACCGGCACCTGACCACGGTCACGCCCAAGAGGTGGAACATCGACTGGCTGAAGCCGCGGTGCAAGCCGGTCTCGGTGTGGTGGACGTGCGAGCGGCGGCGCGTCGAGTTCGATTGGGCCGACCTGCTGGCCGACCTGCCGGGGGCGGCCGTCCCGGTCCGACGGTTCGGCGGCAACGACAACCCGGCGGCCGACGCCCACCTGGTCCGATTCGATACGGTGCCCGCGCTCGCCGCGTTCCGGCGGCGGGTGGCGAAGCAGCTGCCGGGGCACGCCCCGGTGAACGAGACGGCGGTGGAAAACTGGGTCGGGCTCGGTTGGCCCGGCTGACGCAAACGGCGGCTGCCGCACCGGCGTGATTGCGGCACCGGCTTCCGTTCCGCCGCGGCGGCGTGGCACGGCAGCACGAGTCTGCCACCGCGGAGTCCGATTTCATTGACGCCCCGGCCCCTGACCGGGGCGTCGCCTCTTCCCTGGGTAGGGCGAAGGGGCGGGCAGCTTCGCGGGTTGCCCCTCGAAGAGCGGTGAGCCCGTCTCCGCGTGTGCGCCGATCAGCCGCCCGAGGAAGATCGCACCGAGCGGCACGCCGTCCTGTGCCCGGCTCACGCAGAGGTACTCGTCGTCCGTTTTCATGACATCGTCGCCGTCCGCCTTGAGTACGACGACCGGGCATTCCTCGCCGCCGACGCGTATGAACGCGTTCGCCTTGACGCCGAACCGGAAGACCGCCGTGGTGTCCACTTCACCCCGGTCCCGGTCGTAATTGTCCGCGGGCCGCGCGTACTCCGGTTCCGGGATGACGTAGGGGCTCCTCACGAACTGGTAGAGCGGCAGCCCCGTCGCCTGCTCGGTCCCGATCCGGCGTGCGGGGTGTGGCTTGTGCCGGGCCAGGATGCTGGCACTCGTTCCCCCCGTTTCGGCGTCCGCGTCGCGGAGGGACGCGTCCGCTTGGAGCCAGATCATCTCCAGGGGCTCGTCCGTCTCGGACGGAATCGGCACGGGCCAGTCGAGCAGGAGGATCGGGACCCGCCGCACCTCCGGCGAGTCGATGAAGACGCCCGTGTCCGCGAGGACGCCGGAGTCGATCAGGACGCCGCGGCCCCGCACCCGGAACCGTCCCGCCATTTCTGCGTCGTTTCCGTCCATCGACAGTACCCCGGGCGTCGAACCCGACGCCGGACCGCGGTGTTCTACTCGTCCGTCGAGCCGCCTGTCGGCTCGGTGCCCTGGAGCGGTTCAAACATCAACAGCTCGGCGGGCGGAACGCCGAGCCCCCTGGCGATGAGGCAGATGTTGTCGAGGCTCACGTTCCGCTCGCCCCGCTCGATGCTGCCGAAGTAGCTGCGGTCGATTTTGATCTCGTGGGCGAACGCCTCCTGCGACACGCCCCGCTGCTTGCGGAGCTGCCGCACCCGCCGCCCGAACAGCACCTTCACGTCCTCATCGGCCATCCTCTGACTTTGGTCGTTTGCATTCTGTAACTCCACGGCTTATAACATCACGGACTTTATCTCTCTTTCGGCCGCCGTTGGACAATTCGGCCGCCGCCCCCGAGTGAGCCTTGCCTATGCCCGAAGCCCGGAGTGCCCTCGCAGCCCTCGCGCTTCTTGCCGCCGGGTGCGGCGACGGGTCCCCGAAATCGACCCCGGTCGCCGGACCGGCGTACGGCCCCCCGCCCGCGACAGCAGCCGGCGGCCCGCCGGCACCCGCAGCCACGAGCGGTCGGGACGCCGACCTGGCCTACTGGAACGGGATGAACAGTGTCCCCGCGCAGATGACCGAACACCTGAAGGACGGCCCCGCGGCCCAGGTCTGGGCGTTCCGCCGGGGGGCGGCGGTCATCCGCCAGAACCCGACGCTGGGGATCGACCCGGACCTGGTCGCGTGGGCACTGCGCATGGCCGACCTGCTGGAGCAGCGGGCCGCCCTCATCGAGCAGTCGCGGAGCCCGGCCCTGCTGGCCGAGGCGTTCGTGCGCGGGTGGGCCGGCGACCCGTTCGGGGTGGCGGTCGAGCTGAACCAGGCCGAGCGGGGGTGGGTCGCGGCCTGCCAGGCGCACCGGCAGGAGTGGAACCGGCTGCGGGCCGCCCTGACCCGACGCCACGGGGTCGAGTTCCGCTGACCCGCCCCGGCCGCGGTGCCCGTCGGGCCGCGACCCGCTGTTGGTGCGAGCGAAAACCCATTTCTCCGTGAGGTACGGGTCATGCCCGGTACGCCCAAAGTCACGCTGTTCGGCCTCGTGGTGCTACTGGCCCTCGGCCCGCCGTCGCCGGTCGCGGCGGACGAGGGCGAGGACAAGGCGGCGGGGCTCGTCGAGAAGCTGGGCGGGACCGTCGTCCGGGACAAGGGCCGCCCCGGCAACCCGGTCGTCAAAGTGGACCTGAGCGGCAAACGGGTCACGGACGCCACGGTGAAGGAGCTGGCCCCGCTCAAGAACCTCACCCACCTCTGGCTCACGTACACCCAGGTGACCGACGCGGGGCTGAAGGAGCTGGCCCCGTTTACGGGTCTGGGCTACCTCGGCCTCGGCGACACCAAGGTGACCGACGCGGGGCTAAAAGAACTGGCCCCGCTGACGGACATTCACTCCCTGTGGCTGGTCAACACGAAGGTCACCGACGCGGGCCTGAAGGACGTGGCCAGGCTCAAGAAGCTGACGCAGTTGGTGCTGACCGACACGACGGTCACGGACGCCGGACTGAAGGAACTCGCCCCGCTCAAGAAGCTCGCCGAACTCCACCTCGTTCGCACGCGGATCACGGACGCGGGGTTGAAAGAACTCGCCCCCCTCACGAACCTCTCCGTCCTTGTTCTGTCCGACACCGGGGTCACGAACACGGGGTTGCGGGAGTTGAAGTCGCTCGGGGGCCTGACCGACCTCGACCTCGGCAAGACGCGGGTCACGAACGCCGGGCTCGGGGAGTTGGCCGCCCTCAAAAGCCTCTCGAAGCTCGACCTGTCGATGACCGGGGTGTCGAACGCCGGGCTGAAGGATCTGGCGAAGCTCAAGACGCTCACCTACCTGGGCCTGTTCGGCACCTCCGTGACCGACACGGAACTGTCCGAACTCGCCCCGCTCAAGAACCTGACGGAACTCAGCCTCGGGATGACTCGGGTGACGAAGGACGGCGTCGAGAGGCTCCAGTTGGACCTCCCAAAGTGCCGGATCAACAACTGACCCGATCTCTCGTCGCCAACGTGTCAGCCCCCGGTGCGGGCGACCGGCTTCCGGCTCGCCCGGGTGAACACCACCGGGCGTTGCCCCGTGCCGCCGGGGGCAACCCGGGCGGGCCACCTACAGAGGGCTAAACGAAAGCGGTTCGTGCGAGCGGCGTTGTTTCGCTCGCGGCGGTTGCCGCCCCGCCCTGTCGTTACCGAGGGCGGAGCGCGCGGCGTGGGGCGTTACCATGCGGCGGGGCACCGCGACGCCGAGCGGCGACCCCGGCACCAGGCGTGAGAGCATTTCGTCAATCCGTTCCGCCCCGTGGTGCCCGACGACATTCGGCAGCCTCGACCGTGCGTGAGCGGGTCGTCCGGCGGAGGTGTGCCAGGCACGCCCGTACCGATGCCGGCCCCGCTGCGACGCCCAAGATCACTGCCTTGCCCGCAAGAAATTGGCGTGCGCCGGCGACACGCTCGACCGCGTCGCCGCTGGGCTCGCCTGCGACGGGTGACGTGCCACCGCTCGGGCGAATCGGCCGGATGCCATTTGCCGCCCGTCGCCCGCGGGTGTATTATCCCAAAGGAGTTAGGGTAAAGTCGTTCACCACTCGTGGTGGATCGCCACCTTACTCCCGAACGAGCGGCGGGGCACCTTCCCCGTCGGCGTGACACCCGGCTTCCATTCCGCAGCCGGGACCGCGGTGCGAGGCACTCGCGGAGTGCCTCTCATCCCGAAGATGCCGGGTGTGCCGACAGGCACTCCGGCCGCCCCCCAACCACACCAATGACGATTCGGTGCGCGCCACTACGACGCGCACCTGCGCACGACTTCGCCCGGTGCCCGTGAGCATCGGTGCGCGTGACGGGAGACCGTGTAGATGGCCGCCGCAACGGCGGCCCTGAACCTCGCTTGAGGTTTCAGACCATGCAAAACGTATTGAACTCGCCCGACGGACAAGTCTTACTGAACGCGATCTTGCAGAACCCGGACGACGACGCCCCCCGGCTGCTCCTCGCCGGCTGGCTGGAGGGGCACGGCGACCCGGACCGGGCGGCCTTCATCCGCCTCCAGTGCGAGGCCGTCCGACTCTTCGACTGCCCCGAACGGCAGGAGCGGATGGCGGCGGCCGACGCCCTGTTGGAACGCCACCGGGCCGAGTGGCTGGCCGACCTCGGCCCCGAACTCACGCGTCCCGCGTTTTACCGCGGGTTCGTCGCTGCGGCGGACATGACCGTCGAGGACTTCATCCTCCACGCCGGCCGTCTCCTGGACCGGACGCCGCTCGAACGCGTCCGGGTCCAGGTTCCGACATCCGCCGACATCCGCCGGCTGGGGGCGAGCGAACTCCTCGGGCGGGTGCCCCGGCTGGACCTCTCCTTCAACCGCCTCGGCGACCGGGGGGCCATGATCCTGGCCGAGTCGCCGCACCTGAAGCACCTCCGCGAGATCGGCCTGGGCTTCAACGAGATCGGCCGGGCCGGCGCACTGGCGGTGCTGAACAGTCTGGCCGGGGGCCGGACGACGGCGGTCGACCTGTCCATGAACCGGCTCGGGTCGCGGGGGGCGGCGGCCGTCGCCGACTGCCCCACCGTCGCCGGCCTCACGGAACTCCGGCTCCTGTTCGCCGGGATCGGTGTGGCCGGGGCCGAGGCCCTCGCCGCGTCCCCCCGGCTCGGCGGGCTGGTCGAATTCGAGGTGGGGGGCAACCCGCTCGGCGACGACGGCGTGATTGCCCTGGCCGGGAGTGCGGCCCTCCGGCCGGAGGTGCTGGCCCTGGACGACACGCGCCTCGGGGACCGTGGGGTGGCGGTTCTGGCCCGCAGCCCGGTCCTGCGGCGGGTTACCGATCTGCTGCTGGGCAACAACCGCATTGGCGAACGCGGGGCGGTGGCCCTGAGCCGGTCCCGGTGGCTCGGCCGACTCCGCGACTTGGGCCTCTGCGGGAACCGGGTGACGGACCGCGGGTTCGTGTCGCTCGTCAACGGGCTCCCCGGCCTCCAGGAGCTGGACCTGATCGGGAACGGTCTGTCGGAGGAGGTGGTCACCCGGCACTTCCCCTACCCGCTCGCCGCAGGGGTCTTGCGGGGGCGGTCTGCGTGGAAGGAGTAGACCTCCTTTCGGAGGATGGGGCTGTGACCGTGCCCCGCCCGCGAGTCGATTGCGACCCGGGCGGGGGCGAGCCTCCGGGGCTCGCTTCTCTCGGACGAGGCGGGATACGGTGAGTCCGGCGTGGACGCCCCCGGAGTGGCGGGCGGCCCGAACGGGCCTTGCTCGATCAAGAGGGAGGCTGGCTCGCCACCGAGGGCCGGCGGGGCAGAAGGTCCGCCCCTTCGCCGGCCGTCCGTTCGCCCGCTTCAGCCCCGACCCGCCGTCCGAGTGGTAAGAAAAAGCCGCCGCACCCTCCGTCGCGGAGGCCACGGACGTACGACTCGCACCGCACCGCGTCCACCCGAATAAGGGTGTTGCGGTGCGGTGCGTGAGCGGTCAGCGAGACACTGTCACGGTCGCCGGGGTGAGGGTCGGGAACTCCCGCACGGCGGCCAGGACGGCGGCCCTCAGGCGGTCCGCGAACGCGTCGCCGGCCAGCGTCCGACGGACCGCCTCGCGGTCGGCGTCGGTCAAGTCCGCCGGCACGCGGACGGTCAGGTGCAACTCGTCGATGATGACGGCCTCGCCCATCGGCTGCTCCTTCGTCCAGGGACAAACGACGGAAGCAGATCAGCCCCCGATCGCGCTCATCACGCCGAGAACGACGAACCGGGCGACCAGCGAGGTGGCCGCCAGGTAGCCGAACAGGACGGCGGCCCGGCCGGTACTCAGCCCGAGGCCGCCGAACGCGGCGAAGCCCCACACGACCAGCCCGGCGAGGTAGCCGAACGGGAACGGGACGAACGAGGTCAGGGCGGAAAGTCCGATGGCCGCGGTCGCCGTGCCCGCGTGGTCCGGCGACGCGGTCGGGGCCGGGTCGCCGGTCGTGCTGTGGCACAGGGCCGCGGACACGAACCAGCACGCGGCCGACAGGCCGACGAAGATCGCCAGGGCGAGCAGGTACACCATGACGGGTGCTCCGGGGTGGGTGTAGGGATTAGCCGGCCGAGAGCCGGCCGCGAGGGCGAACCGCCGCAGCGAACGGATCAGGGCACGGGACGCTCCGCGGGGGCGGGGTCGGCTGGGTCGACGGTGGTTCGGGTCGTAACCTGCCGCGGTCACGGGCTCGGGTCCGCACGGGCTGACGCGCTCCCGGCGGGAGCACTCGACCGGCCGAACCCGAACCCCTGACCGCGGCGAACGGTCGCCCGGACCGCCGCCGTGGCTCAGTGGGTGCTGCCGAAGCCGAGCGACCGGGCCGAGCGGCGGAACCAGTTCCCGACCTGCACGCCGACCGCGGTGGCCGCCCCGCACACGCCGCCGACCACGGCCGAGACGCCGTGCGGGCAGAGGTACGAGGCGACCCCGACGGCCGCCCCGACCCCGGCCCCGACGAGGAGGAACTTCTTCACCGGCATCACCGCCGATAGGGTCAGGACCGCCCCCGTCGCGGCGGCCGTCGCGGCCCGGCACCGGCCCACGACCGCGTCCCGCACGGCCCGGCACGTCGCCTTGAACCGGGTCCACGGGCCGGGCTTCGCGGGGCCGGAGGCGGCCGAGGCGGGGGACGGGGCGGCGGTCGTCGGGGCGACCGGAGTCGGGGCCACGCCGGCGACCAGGGTGCGCAGTTCGGGGTTGGTCAGGATCTCCAGGATGGCGTCCTTGACGGCCTGGCGGGCACCCTCCTTGCAGGCGTCGGCCACGGCCGCGGGCAGGGCGTCGGCCAGGCAGTCGATGATCGAGTCGAGGCGGTCGAGCTGGTCGCCGAGCTGCTTGCGCTGCGGCTTGCCGTTGGTGCACGGGGATGCGGTCGCGGTCATGGCGGTCTCCTTCGGTGGGTGTTGGGTTCGGTGTTCGGTGTTCAGTTGCGATCAGGGGCGGTTGAGGCGATTCGGTTCGTGTGGTGCCCCGGCCCGGTCGCGCGCGCCCCCCGGCTGTGACCCGCGGGCGGAAGCCCCGGGGCTGGGTACGGGCGGGCGGCGAGGACGGGCCGGGGCTTGTAATCAGACGTGTTCGAGCCGGGCGGCCCCGTCGCCGAGGGCGTCGGTGGCGGTCAGCACCTCGGCGGTCGCGGCGAGCACGGCGACGGCGGCACGGGCGAGCGGCCCGCCGGCGACGCCGAGCAGGCCGACGCCCAGGCCGAGCCCGGCCGCGGCCAGGAGCGTGCCGCGGCGCAGCAGCCACCAGCGGGTGACGAACACGCCGGCGGCGACGGCCGCGGACACGGACACGCTCGCGTCGGGTGGCGGTTCATCGGGAGGGGGCTCGTGCCGCGTCGGCGGGCAGCGGCCGTAGTCGTCCTCGTCGTCGCGGTGGTGCCACGGGTCGCGGGGGCGGCCCCAGCCGTCGCGGTCGTCATCGTCCTCGTCGTGCCACCGCGACGCGGGCGTGTGCGGGGCCGGCGGCTTGGTGTTGCCGGCGACGACCGCCTGGACGACCTGACGCACGGCGTCACCGACGGCACGCCCCAACTCGCCCGCGACGGCGACGCGGACCCGCTCCCGCAGCTCGGACAGCGTTTCCGCCAGACCGCTCAGCTGCGCCTTCATGATCCCGGTCACGGCTGCCCCCCGGGTCCGAGGTTGAGGGCCTTGAGTCCGGCGTACACGCTCGCCAGGGCCTTCTTCTCCTTCTTCTGGTGCTTCAGGGAAGCCACCAGCCGCGACGCCGCGGCGAGGGCGTCGCCCAGGGCGGCGCGCAGCTCCTCCGCGGCGGCCAGCGGGTCGACCGCGTCGGGCGGGTCGTGCCGCCCGTTGGGCGGGCTCCCGTTCGTCTCGTGTCTCACGGCAATCCTCCTCTCAGTGGGGTCAGGGTTGTGGTCGGTGTCGGCGGTACCGGAGTGGGGGACCGGCCCGACCGCGAGGGCCGGGTCCAGTGCCACGGTCAGCAGGATCGTGTCGTCGCCCTCGAACACGACCGGCTTGTCGGGAGCGAGGCGGACGCGGCGGCAGCCTAGCGCAATGGAGCGCAGGAGCGCACGGCGGTCGATCGCCGCCCGCACCCCCGGCCCGGTCGCGGTCGAGCGGCGCAGCCACACCGCCTTGACCGCGTCGACCTTCGCGTCCCCGGCCCGGACGACGACCCCGTCGCGGTCGGCGGCGAGCGTGACCGGGCGGTGGTCGGCGTCGCCCCCGGGCAGGCCGGGCAACTTCTCCGCAAGCAGGTCCGCGTCCCGGTCGGCGATCACGGCCGTCGTCGGGGCGTGCCGCGGAACGACCGCGGCCACGTCCGGGTACCGGCCAGTGCGGTCGAGCGGCAAGATGACTCGCCACGGCCCCGCTTCCACGACCAGGTGAGTCGTGGTCCGACCGACCCGCACCTGACGCTCGGCGGCCAGCTCGCGGCAGCCGAACACGGGCACCGCCGGGACCAGCACGTCGTCCGCGAACGGGACCGAGAACCCGCCCCGGATCAGAGCCGTGCGGCCGTCGGTGGCGAGCACCTGCCCGGCCTCCCCCTTCAGCTGCACGCGGGTCAAAGCGAAACGCGTTGCGTCTTTGGCGGTGGTCCGGCCGCACTCGTGCAGGGCTGCCAGGAACCCGACCGGGACCGGGTGCCACTCGTCAGGCAGGTCCGGCAGGCGGTGCTGTTTGCCGGGCAGGATCGCGTCGAACGGGTGGGTCTTGGGAACGCCCCGCTCGCCGAACCGGGCCTCGCCGGTGAGCTTCGGCCCCATGACCAGCTCGATCGGCTCGCTGCCCGGTCCCGCGGCCGTTCCGAGCACGGCCATCGGCACGACCACCAACTCGTCGATGCTGCTTGTCGGGGCGGTGTACGCGAGCACCGCGTCGTCGGTCTTCGCCCAGACGGTCAGCGTGCCGCCCTGCGCCTCGCACACGACGACGGGTGCCGGCCCGCGGGGGCGGCCGGACACGCACTTGCGGGCCAGGGCCGGGAACGCCCGGCACGGCCCGCGGGGGATCGCAATCACGTCGGTCCTCCGGTTCAGAATGTGGTGGCGAGATCAGTCGACCCGCCAGCCGCCGTCGGCCAGCTCCTCGGCCGAGTCGAACGCCTCCCGCGGCAGGGCCAGGAAGGCGTCCAGGGTCGGGGGCAGCAGGAACAGGTTGCAGCGGTACACGGTCGCGTGCCGGCCGGTGAGCCGGGCGGTGCGGGCGTCGAACACCACCCCCAGTTCCTCCCCGGCGGCGGTGCGCCGCACCACCGGCAGGAACGGCCACTGGGGCCACAGGGCGGGGGTGCACAGGAACAGCACGGTGCGCTCGCGGGAGCGGGCCACGCCGGTCATGTCGGCCTCCGTAATGAGGGGAGAAGGGAAGGGTCGGGCCAGGTGGCCCGGCCCTTCGAGGTGTGCGAGACGCTCACGCGGTCGGGGCCGGCTCGGCGGCGAGGTGCTCGACCTTCCGCCGCAGCTCGTCGCGGGCGGCGGCCAGCTCCCGGTCCAGCTTCCCCTTCTCGTCGAGCAGGTACTCGGCGTACGCCTGCACCTTGAACTGCGTGGCCCGGATCTTCTCGGCCGCCCGGTGGAGCGTATCCCCGCGGGTGTCCTCCCCGAACATGGCCACCGCCTTGCGGTGCTCCTCGATCAGAGCGGCGAGGCCGGCGGCCACCGCGTCCCGGACCGAGCGGTCGCCCTCGGCCGTGCCCGCTGGGACCGGGAACCGCAGGATCTGGCCGTTCAGCCGCCCGAGCATGGCCTGCACCTTGTCGACGAACCCGGCGTGCCGCTCCGGCACGAAGTACACGCCGCCCTGGGGCCGCACCGGGAACAGGTCGGCGTGGCGGTCGAACAGCTTCTGGATCACCCGCGTCACGTCGGCCCCGCTCCTCGCGTCGGTCGCCCGGTCCAGCTCCTCCTGGGCCAGTGTGGCGAGCCCCGGCAGGTCGCAGGTGACCGTGCCGGTCTTCTTGTCCAGGGTGAGCAGCGTCTCCAGCGTGTACTCGAAGCGGTCGCCGTCGCGGCTCTCGGACGTGAACTGGAACTTGACCGTCGCCTCGTCCTCGGCCACTTGGCGGATGATGCGGCGGTCGCACAGCTTCTTGCACGCCCGCGTGAAGGCGTGCTTCGGGGCCAGCTCGCGGGCCACGCCCGGGTCCAGCCCGGCGTCGGCCAGGGCGGCGACCAGGGCCGGGTGGGTGACGCTCACCCCGGGGCAGGCCCACGAGATGACCTCGCCGAGCAGCGGGGTGCCGGCGGCGAGGGGGAACGGGGCCGCGGCGGTCGCGGTGGACATGGGAAATACCTCCATCGTGAGGGAGTAACGAACGAAACGTCCCGGCCCGAACGCGGGCCGGGACGGGCGTGTCGCCAAAAGCGAGAACGGGGTCACCCGATGCGGACACCGTGTCCGCCGGGACGGGAGACGTGGGTTGGGAGTTACAGCGAGAGCACCCGGCCGACGGCGTCGGAGTCGGGGGCGAGGGAGCGGACCGCGTGGACCTCGTCGCTGACCAGGGCGAGGTCGCCGGGCGGGTTGTCGATCACCAGGGTGACGAGCCGGGCCTGCGCCGCCCGCTTCCAGTCCGAAAACGCGGCCTGCAGGTCGGCCGGCAGCCGGCACCTCGCGTCGGTCACGAACACCAGGTCGGTCACGCCCGTCGGGGCTCCCAGCTCCCGGTACATCCGGGGCATCTCCCGCACGGGCACGTCGATGTCCGACCCGCGGCCGATGAACGCCGCCAGCCAGTCCGCGAGCTTCGACTCGTCCCACCGCCCCGGCGGCAGGGGGAGCAGCCGCTCGCCGCTGTCGCCGCTGTACGCCACGAGCGCGCACCACCTTTTCTGTTGCCGTGCGACCCAGGCGAGGGCGAGGGCCAGTGCCTTCGCGGTGTGGATCTTGGCCCCCTCCATCGAGCCACTTTCGTCGAGCGCGATGATGACCGGCCCCTTGCCCGCGGGCTCGACGGCGTGGTGCTCGCGGCACGCCGCCTGGCGTTCGGCGATCCGGCGCAGGGCGTCGATTTCCAGCTCGGGGAGCACCAGCCTGGCCAGTTCGACGGGGAGGAGCCGGCCGATGTCCCCGCCCGGCTCGACGCCGACCACGTCGTCGAGCCCGTGGGCCTGCTTCATCCGCTGCTTCGACTGCGCGACCCGGCGGAACCGGCCCGCGAGTTCGCAGATCCGCCGCAGGGCCGGGTCGGACCGGACCCGCTTGAACAGGGCGGCCACCGCCCGCGGGTCGTTCGAGCCGGGAGAGCCCGGCCCCATCCCGAGTGCCCCCGCCGCCTCGTGCAACTCGCTCACCTCCTTGCCGGCTTCGGCGACCGCCCGCCCGACGGCCCGCAGCGTCGCCATCTCCTCGCCGAGGGAATTGCCGGAGCCGCCGACCGCACCGCCCGAGTGATCCTTCGTGTCCTCCTTCTTGAGTTCGGCGAACTGTTCCGCGAAGTGGGTCGCGGCGATCCCGGCGGCGGTGTCGTCGAGCCGGGTGGCGGCGTGCAGGGCGTGGTACTCGGGCGTGTCGAGCAACTGTGCGACGAACTGGTGCCGGCGGCGGTCGGCACACGACGAGGTCAGCTTCGGGTCCGGGTCGAACGCGCAGGTGAAGAAATCGGCGGCGGCGAACGGGTCGGTGCCGGCCTTCTGGAGCCGCTCGCTCTCGGCCACCAGCTCCCGGCCCCGCCGCAGCCCCCACGCGTCCACGTCGAGGGCCGTGGGGCTCGCGGCAGGCGGCGGCCCGCTCCCCGCGTCCGCGGTCACGACGCACGACTCCGTCGGCGCGTCGGGCGGCTTGCCCTCCAGGTCGAGCATCTTCAGCAGGTCTTTGGGGTCCATGTCTCCTCCGGCGGGTGGGGGTGGGTGTGGATCAGGGGCGGTTGGGGAACAGCGGCGGGCGGTCGACGGCGTCGACGAAGTCGCCCCAGGCGAACGACCGGCCCAGCCCCCGCACCGAGGTGAGGTTCGGCTTCGCGTTCGCCTCCAGGGCCAGAGCCCGCTCCAGCAGCCGCGGGTGGTGTTGCGCGAGCCAGAGGATCTCCGGCTTCTTCGAGGCCGGGCAGAACCAGCACGAACTCTTGGGCGGCACCGGGAGCCCGGCGTCGCGGATGCTGCGCTCGCACGCCGCCCGGTCCATCCCCCAGTCCATGAGCGGGTAGAAGTAGGCGAAGAAGTCGCGGTCCAGCCGCTCCTCCCGCGAGAGCTTGCGGTCGATCCCGCCCGGCTGCGGTTTCGCCCACGTCAGCCGGTGGTTCTCGCCCGCGTCGAGCCCGACCGCCTTCACCACCCCGGCGTACGTGCGCCGCTGTTCCGAAGCGTCGAACCCGATGGCCCGCACGACGCGATGCCCGCGGCCCGACACCTCGCCGGGCGGAAAGTGCCGGAGGATGTAAGAATCCTGGGGCTGTCGCTTCCACTTGGCCGAGCACGACCGGCCGCCGTAGGCGAGCGACGGGAGCGTGCCGGTGTGCAGGCACTGGCCTTCGAGCGTGCGGTACGGGGCGGTCTTCGGCTCGTACCGCACGGTGACGACGGGCGGGAACTTCACCTCCTTCAGGTAGGACTGGATGACGGGGATGTACTGGTACGTCTCCGGCTTCTCGCCGCCCGTGTCGGCGAACAGGATCAGGTCCGGCTGGATCTCGCGCTTCACGAACTCGACGAGCAGGGCGGTGCTGTTGACGCCCAGCCCGTACGCGACGACGAGCGGCCAGTCCGGGTGCGGACGCGGCGTGTCCATGGCGGTCTCCGTGTGGGCGTGGGGAACGACCAACGAGAGCCGCGGCCGTCTGTTGCCGCGACTCCGGTCGTAGTTGGTTCGAGGACGACTTCAGACGGCCTCGATCGAGGCGAGCTTGAGCTTCTTGAGCTGCTCCTTCAGGTACGTCCGGGCCTTCTCGACCCGCCCGTTGCCCCGGAGCGTCGAGAGCTGGCGGTCGATCTCGGCCAGCTTGGCGGCGGCCTTCGCCGCGTCCGCGAGGTTCCGCACGTCGGCCGCGGCCAGCACCTGCTCCGCTTCGAGCAAGAGTTGCGTGACCCGCATCCCCACGGGGTTGGCGACCCGGGCGATCACCTGGGCCGCCTTCTGCGGCTGCTCGTGCGGGTCGTCCCACAGGCAGTGCTGGGCCACCTCCAGGTGTTCGGGCACCACCTCGTCGGCCCCGCACAGGTACGCGAACGCCTGCACCACGCCCACGGTCTTGAACTGTCGCCTGTCGCCGGCCTGCACGCCCTCCCGGGCCAGCTCCCGGAGCACCGCCTCCATCGCCTCCCGCGCGTCGCCCGACCAGGGCAGCGACAGGGCCTGCCGGCGGGCCTCCTCGACCTCGGCCGGGCCGACCGTGGTGGACAGCCTGGGGGCGTGGTCGCGGGTCCACAGGAGTCTCTGCCGCCCGGCCTGCGAGCGAATGGGCGAGACGGACTTTCGCAGCAAGAACCTGTCGCTGAGGGCGGCGAGTTCCTTGCCGGTGTCGGGCGACGCCCACTCGTTACTCGCCGCGAGACAGAGCTTGAGCGGCACCGTCTTCACGACCCCGTCGCCGGCGTCGTACACCCGCTCGTTGAGGATCTTGAGCAGGCAGTTGAGGATCGCCGACGAGCCCTTGAACGCCTCGTCGATGAACGCGTAGTCGGCCTCCGGCAGCCGGCCGGTGGTGACCCGCAGGTACTTGTCGGACTTCAGGGCGGTGAGGCTCACCGGCCCCACGAGTTCTTCCAGCGTCGTGAACTTCGTGAGCAGGATCGAGAACCGGGTGCCGCCGGTCCACGCGAGGACGCTGTCGAGCAGGAGCGACTTGCCGCACCCGGGCGGGCCGACGAGCAGCACGTGTTCGTTGGCGATCAGGGCGGTGAGCACGAGGTCGACCTCGTCCTCGCGCTCGATCAGGGCGGACGACAGCTCCTTGCGGGCGGTGGCGAACTTGTCGCGGACCGGGTGCGGGTCGGACGGCGGGCGGTACGGCTTCATCGGAACTCCTCCTCGCGGGCATGGGAACGAGACGCGCAACAAATGGCGAGGCCCCGGTGCGCGAAGGCGCACCGGGGCCTGTGTGAGGGGTCGGTGCTAAGCCGCCGCCTCAATTATTCTGACGCAGTTGAGTGCGATTATTTAGGCTGCGCCTGTGAGGCGGGGGAAGGGGAACGGGATCGGGTCGTTCGCCCCGTCTACCCGCCGGGTCCGTCACCCGTGGTGCTGCCGGGTGAACGTCCTGGCCAGGGCGATCCAATCGACCACCTTTGACGGGATCGCTTCACCGGCACGGAGGGTCACCCGCCCTATGTCCGCCGAGTCGTGATCCCCTTTGTTCCAGGTGAGGTCGGGGTCGGCGATTGCCCGCTCCCCGAGTCGCAGCCGCAGGACGAGGCCGCCCTGCCGGAACCGGATGTCGGCGAAGTTCACCCGCGCGAAATAGTACCGGACATCGCCGCCCTCCGTCCCGGTCGTCTTCACCTTCGCCCCGCCCCCTTCGAGGTGCGGCCGGAGCCGGCCGAAGAGTTCGCGCACGGCGGGCGACTTTCCCGCGACCAGGGCCTCCACGCTCCGGCGGTCGGCCTCCTCTTGAGGCGTGAGCGCTTCAGCCGTTGGCAACAGGCACGACGCCACACCGGGAAAGAGGCACGGCAACGGCGGCGAGCCGCCCGCCCCCGTCGGCCGAACGGGAAGCGCGTCCGCGAAGGCCCTGAGATCGAGTTCGGAGGCCGCCGCGGTCCGTGCCCACAGCGACTCGAACCACCCCCGCAACTCGGCCACGGACTCGTCCCCGTCGAACAGCACCGAGACTTCCACGCGGCCCCGCATACCCTTGTCGGTGAAGTTCGCCGACCCGGCCAGTGCCTTTTCGCCGGCCACGAGCACCTTGGCGTGGAGCCCGGCACAGTGCCGGACGCGGGCGGCGTTGGCGAGGGCAAACTCGACGACCCGCCGTCGCGGGGCCTGGGCGTGGGAGGCGAGCCACTCTTCGAGGTCCGTGAGAAGCCGCCACCCCGAGGCGCGTCGGGTCATGCGGTCCAGGTAATCGAGTCCCAGGTAGGGGCACGCGATGAGGAGCTGTTGCCCCGGGACCATGCCCATCACGGCGGCGTCAAAAGGCGAGACACCGCCCGCCGTCGACTCGTCGGTGTGGTAGACCAGGCTCGCGGACATGTTGCTTCTCCGCTGGGGGCGCGTTGCGGGTCGCCCGGTCCGCCGCCGCTCCCGGCCGCCGTCTCCTTACCGCCCGCCCCACACCTTAACCGGCACGCCGTCGCGGTCCCCCTCCCACAGCAAGGTGGTGCAGGTGCGAAGGAGCAGGTTCTTCCAGAGGAGGGCGTTGGCGAACGTCTCCTCGTCCGGGTTGAACAGCGAGAAAATGCTCGACGCGGCCACCAGGATCATCTTCCGCCTGGCCCGGCTGACCGCGACCGTCAGCCGCCGCGGGTCGAGCAGGAACGCGCTCGACGCCAGCAGGTACGCCCGGTCGCTCTCCGTCGCGCTCACCAGTACCACCGTCCGCTCCCCGCCCTGGAACCGCTCCACCGTGTCGATCGCCGACCTCGCCGGTAGCCCGGTCGCGGCGTCGATCACGCACAGCTCCGGGAACGCCTCCTGCATCGCCGCCCGCTGTGCCCGGTGCGGGACCACGACCCCCAGCCCCTCCTCCGCACCCAGGGCGTACCGGGTCTTGTCGGCCAGCGCACGCAGCACCGGGTCGACGAGCGACTGCTCGAACGCGTTCCGCACCTGGCTCGCGCACTCGCCGTGTGTCACCACCACCAGCGGGTACTCCGGCCGCAGCACCGCGGCCGTGAACGCGTCCGTCTCCGGGTGCGCGGGCAGCAGGTCGGTCTTCTGCGAGTGGTAGGCGATGCCGTCGTGGCGGTACACCTCCTGTCGGAGGTACTCGGCCATCGCCGCGTGCAGCCGGAAGCTCTCGGCGAACTTGACCATCGGCGGCTTCGTAGCCCGCAGCGTGTCGAACAGGCTCTCGTACGCCGCGTACCGGCGGAACGTGCGGCGGGCCTCCCGGTCCCAGTCGTGCTTGACGATCGGCGGCATCTGCCGGTGGTCCCCGACCACCACCAGCGGCGCGTCGGGCTTGAGGGCCAGGGCGGCCATCGCCGCCTCCGGCAGGTTCATCTGGCTCGCCTCGTCGAGCACCAGCAGGTCGCACAGCCCGTGGCCGAAGAGCGACTTTTTCTTCTTCAGCATCCCGTAAACGCCGCCGGGCGTCGCCGCGACTACCGCCCAGTTGTGTTCCTGGACGGCGTCGGCGTTCTTGTCCTCACCGGCCTCCTTCTCGTCGTCTTTGAGCAGGCGGTGGACCCCGGCCGGCGGGTCGTTACGCGGGGCGATCCGGTAAAGTGGGACTTCGAGTAGCCGCTTGTCGAAGTGGGCGTCGAAAAGGGCCGCGTCCTTCGTGCGCAGCTCGTGCAACTTGTTCCGCACGTCGAGCACGTTCTTCAGCAGCACGTCGGTGGCGGCGTGCGTCTTGCACGACAGGAACACCCGGCACTCGCGGCCGTCCCGCATCGCCGCCTGGAGGCGGGCGAACACCGCGAACGCCGTCGAGTACGACTTCCCGGTGCCCGGCGGCCCCTGCACCAGGAGGACGGGCGTGTTGCCGTGCCCGCCGATGAACTCCCGCTTGCCCGGCTCGAAGTCGTGCATGAGGCCCGCGGCCCGGAACGCGTCCAGCCCGGCGAGGAAGCTCGTCTGGCCGAGAAGCCCCGCCCCCGCCCCGGCGACGGGGGCCGGCGGCGTCATCAGCCGCTGGTAGAGGGTGTTCGGTTGGCCGGCGCACAACCCATCGACCACCTTTGCGCACCAGTAGCCGTAGATGTCGTTCGGGCACGGGTCGAGCGTGTACAACTTCCCGTCGAACAGCGGGCGGGGCATTGACCCGAACACGTACGGCCTCATCGAGTCGTTGCCGAACCCGTCCTTCATCTCGACCTCGGCGACGGCCTCCCTCACCCGGCCGCCCGCGTCCTTGTTCGTAGCGGTCAGGCTCACCAGCTCGCACCGCTGCCCGTACAGCATCTGCTTGGGGGTGGGCGTGAACTCGTGCCGCTCCGCCGCGGGGAGCCGCTCGTCCACCGTCCACCGCGGGTACAGCACCAGCCGCTCGCCCTCGCGGATGGTGGACATGAGCAGGGCCTCGTGCAGGTCGCAGTCGACGCCGGCCGTCTCGACCCGGAGCTTCAGCCGCAGCCCCTCGGCCGACCACTCGCAGTCCGCCTTCTGATCGGGAGTGAGCTTCAGCCGCTTGCCGGGGTTGGCCTCGCGGAAGGCCGCGGTGTACTCCTCGCGCTTGAGCCGCCGCCGCTCGCTCTCGCGGTTCTGCTCGGCGACACCCGGCTCCTGGTCGGCCTCGACGTAGCGCACCAGCAGGCAGTCGCCCATCAGCACCCGCCGCTCCGGCGGGGCGTGCCGCGTGGCCTTCCAGTCGGCCAGCTCGACCAGCCGCTCGATGGTGACGAACTCGTGCAGGGCGTGCGCGAGCGTCCCGGCCGTGTCGTCGAACTTCGCCAGGTCGGGCAGAACGTAGGGCGTCTTGGTCGTGTACGGGTTGCCCTGGATTCGACCGGCGACGTGCTCGACCGCGTCGAGCCGCCGCCGCTGAAACGCGACGACCTGGTCGCGGGTGACGCCGCGGTAGTCGGCGAACTCGTCGTGCCCGCCGGTCGGTTTCGGGAGAGCACCCCACCCGGCGTAGGCGTATTCGAGGGGCACCGAGCTGCCGAACCGTGCCCGCTTCGTGAACCACTCGCTCTGCCCGTCGATGTCGAGCTTGCCGATGTTGTCGAAGAGGCGAGCCCGGAACAGCTCGCGGAACGTGTGCGGGGCGTTCCAGTCGAACTTCAGGTACGTCGCCACCGACTGGAGGGACTGGCACGTCATCGGGAAGTTCTTGAACGTCCGCATCTCCTCGTCCAGGTAGCTGGCGATCGGCGAGTCGAAGGAGGCGATCTGGGTGAGGAAGTCGTACAGCGGCGGCGTGTGCGACAGGATCGGCGGGAAGTTGCGGGCGAGGCCCTCCAACAGGACGCGCTGCTCGCCGCGGTCGAAGAAGACGACGTGGACCGGGGCCGACTTCGGGTCGTCGTCCGCGGCCCCGGACACGGCCAGGTC
>VFQN01001372.1_pt1 | contig 40978 bp, 58 predicted proteins | sample 3512371 | NCBI WGS metagenome assembly VFQN01 (sample SAMN10412370, study PRJNA504923) | tailings metagenome | isolation source: Replicate 2 from Balatoc abandoned mine | place: Philippines: Itogon, Benguet | collected 2017-08-28 | reverse complement strand
CTTAGGTACCCGCATGCAGCGGGTACCCTGGCCCCCTTGTAACAATTGCCCATTTAAAGAATGAGCCATTGGCCTGGAGCAGTCGTGCCAAGAAGTACGGGTACTGAATGACACAGCCTGCCCTGCCTTGCTTGGCACTCCACCGTATGCGGTCCAGTACCGCCATAACCCGCCGTACCGTACCCCGCGCATGGCAGCTTTGGAGTGTCCAGGGGAGTAATACAGCATATGAGTTCGCTCACCTGGGAGTGTCAACCTCACTCACGGCACGGGCAATCCAAGACCCTCCCACTCATTGCCATTGAGCCATCGCACCACACGACCATGTGACACGACTCACGGCCACGCAAAACCCCGCGCAACCTGTAGGTCGAACCATGTCCAACACCTAGAGTGAAGGATCATCTAAACCAGCAATCACATGCTCTGTGCCGTCCAGCACCGCGCCCCTACACCTCAACCACCCCGGCCGCCTCCCCTGCCTCTCCCACGCCCGCCGCCCCCTCCGCCCCGCCCCCATCCTCCCCCTCCCCGCCCTCCGCCGCCCCCTCCCCGCCCGCCTCTCCCCCCATCCTCCCGCTTCTGGAACTTCCTCTCACCGCCCTCGCTGCCCTCCCTGCCACGGCCGCCCCACCTGCCCCCGCCCCCGCCCCTGCCCCTGCCGCCCCTGCCCCCGCGGCCCCTGCCCTCACCACCCTCGCCCTCCTCCCCCTCCGCCCTCTCCTCGCCCTCCCCTGCTCCGCCCCGCTCCTTGCGCTTGGCGCTCATCTTCTCACACCAGGGCCGGTACTTGGCCAGGAAGTCGTCGATGGCAGTCTGAAGAACACCATGAGAAAGGACGTTTGCAATTCAGCATGAATATTAAGTCTGAAGGACACCATGAGAAAGGACGTTTGCAATTCAGCATGAATATTAACTTAAAACTAAGTAACTTGAAGCGGTACTTGGCCAGGAAGTCGTCAATGGCAGCCTGAAAGGTAAGACGGATGACGTTATCTTCTTAGAGTTTGGATGCAAATTTGACGCTGTACCGGTGGCTCATGGTCTTACACCAGGACTGGCACTTGGCCACGTAGTCATCAATGGCCTGGGGGGATTGTTGGGGAGTACCCTGGACTGCAACCGGGACTTGTTGCCCAGCTTTCACTGACCATGAAATGCAAGACTACCGGTATTGTCCTCTTCCCCGCCCTCCACTTCACGCATCCTTAACTCAGCCCAACGTCCTGACCGTGCCCCACACCAGACCCATCGCCCAAGGTCTGGTGTTACCCCAGTTGTCAACCCACCTGCGGGAAGGGGTAGCACCCCCGCAGGCTGGCCTTCCAGCTGCCCCACTCGGGCAGCTCCACCAGCGCCTGCAGCGCCGGCAGCAGTGCCGTACGGCGGAAGGCGTCGCGGCGGGCGGCGCCGCCCTGCCGTACAGCCAGCCTGTCGCCCGTGATGCGGCGGAGGTCGTTGTCGCCGGGGCCTGGGGGTAACCAGGAGAAGGAAACATGTGTGGTCGGTATGAGTGCGGTGGTAAAACAGCTGCGTACTGGCGCAGATGCATCCGATTGTGCGTAAGCAGCCAGCCCTGGGTTGGGGGGCGGAGGGCAAGGCGTGGATTGTTGGGCGAGGTGGATCGGAGCTGCTGAGGCCTGCGAACGTTGGGGTTGATCAGCGACGGACAGGGGAGGGCATGAGGTGAGAGTGTGCGCTGGTGGGAACAGGGGAGCACCCGTGGCCAAAGAGGCACGGTGCACACGTGTGGGGTGCCACCAAGTATGCAGGGGATGCCCACAATGCTGCCAAATGCACATCCTCTGACATTGAGTATATCGACGTTCAGGTTGCCTCCCCTCGGTCCCTCCTCACTATACTGTCGCGGGAAGTAGTGGAAGGTGCAGTCTGCCAGCAGCAGCGTGTGGGGGCGTCCCCTGACAACCCCAACCAGGGGAGACCCTGACTCTCCGACACCTAACCAGGTGGCCTCCCCTTCTGTCCGTACTCACCGTACTGCCGGGGAAAGTAGTGGAAGGTGCAGTCCGCCAGCAGCAGCGTGTGGGGCGGGGCACGTGGCAGCGACACGCGGGAGGGCGCGTTCAGGGACGCCTCCAGCACCTCCCTGCGGCGGTTGGAGGCGGTTGGGGGTCAGTTGGAAGTCGGTTGTTGGCCAAGGGGTCTGTAAAGAAGTCCGCATATATGGCAGGAGCAGGTGCGTGCACAAGGGTCCAATCAGGCACACACGGTGACGAGGTGCGCGGCCGCCATCCCCTTGTGCACCCACTTTGGCGGCAGGCGACTTGACGCTTATACCTGTTTTCCGTATTGCTGTTTCTACTTTGCAACTGTATCGCTACTTACTTTGGCAGCAGGCCCAGCGCCACCGCCACGGCGCTTCCGATCATGTGTCTTATGTGGTGCAGCATGAAGGACTGCCCAGACACCTCCAGCAGCAGGCAGGGGGTGCCGCCTAGGGGGGGGGCAGGGCGGGGGCAGGGAAAGGGGTGGGACGATCGTTGGGTGGTCACAGCAAAGCTACAGGCAGCGCCAACCCGCAGCACCAAGGTATTTGCGTCGTGCTAATGTTTTACGTATGTATGACGACACCTCGCTCCTCGTTGATCTCCAGCCTGCATCCCGCCTGCCACCCCCGCCCTCCTGCCCTCGTCCGTTCGCACGCGTGAAGCGGTGCACATACGGCAGACATGGCCTTCACTCATTCTTTTTCCTTCCGTCTCTTTCCCCGCCCTTCACTCCGCCTGACCCTCCACCAGGGGCTCCGGTATGTCCCTTCCTCCAGAGTTGGCCCCTATCGTAAAACACAAACTGCACAGCTCTTCCCCCATCGACACAAACTGCACAGCTTTTCCCCTCCTCACCCTCCACCAGGGGCTCTGGGTCCTGGGCGGTGAAGGACGCAATCTTGCGGTAGTGCGTCTGGGTCACCCTGTGACGCAACATGAGGGACCGCAACTGACAAAATCCAATAGGAAAAGCAGCTATCCTAATGATCGAGATTACGCAGGTGGTGAGACTCATGCCGCAGTGCTGAGGAAGCCTAGCCATGTCACTTCTGGCTGGGGCGCGTGTGCGCGGCGTGACACGTGGCACGTGGCACTACCCGACGCGTCGTGCCTCTCCCCCTGCCCCGCCCACCTGTCCCGTGGGTCAACGGCGTCCAGCCACCGCAGCGCGGGTGCGGGAGGGGAGTACGGCGCACGGGCACCGGCCGCACGAGCACCTGGGAGAGATCGGGACAGTAAGGAGGGGCAGGGGCAGCGCCATGTAAAGGAAGTGCCAGGGTGACGATACGGCGCGAGGGCGCGGCCAACTGGCAACGGCAAAAGCGGCAAGGGCCAAGAGCGGCTGCATACCAACAGACCAGCAGGCGGGGAGGACAGCACGAGATACCAACACGCACACCGCATGTGCGGTGCCTCAGCGAGGTGCCTCCGTGCCCTTTGGCCGAGCAAAGCGCAGCATGGGTGCAAGGCCAAGCCGGCAGCAGGTCCGCGTGGTGCGTGACGAACACGCGTCCCCAGATCGCTGCTGCGACCAGACACAGCCGGGCAGCCAAAGCACATCCTCAGCTAGCTGGGCCACGCTTTGCGCCTTACCCAGTGGTGGGCTGAACCCCACCCCCTGCCCCTGCCCATGCCCCTGCCCCGGAATCCGCCCCCGGAATCCGCCCCCGGAACCCGGCTCCCAGCCCAACAAGCCTGGTGCTCCAGGAAAGGCGCCCAGGGGTCCAGAGCGCCGTCCCTCAACCCCAGTCCCCGAGTCCTAGCCCCGCAACCCGGTGCCCTGCCCCTGCCCACGCCCACCGCGCCCGCCGCCCCTCACCTGCCGCGGCTGCCCCGCCCTCCGCCGGCTCCCCCTCCCCCTGCTCCATATCCGAGTCGTCCAGCTCGCCCCCGCCCTCCTCCTCCTCCTCATCGTCATCGTCCTCGTCATCGCTGCCGCGCTTCCGACCCCCGCGCCCGCCGCCGCCGTCGCGCCCGCCACGCCCGCGGCCCCTGTCCCCGCGCCCCTCACCCCTGCCGCCCCTTCCGCCTCTGCCGCCACGACCGGCCCCTGGCCCCGCGCCCCCTGCTGCCTCAGCCGCAGCCTCCGCAGCGGCCTTCCCCGCCTGGTCCTGCCCCTGGCCCGGGGCCTGATCCTGGGCTGGAGCCGCATCCACCTCCATCTTCACCACCGCCGCTGCCCCGTCGCCCTCGCCCTCCGCCTTCACCCTCTTCGCCGCGGGAGCGTCCTCCCCCTCCCCCTGCCCCTGCCCCGCTCCGTCGCCGCCTGCCCCCGCCCCTGCCTCCGCCGTAGCCTCCCCCTCCTTCGCCGCTGCCCCGTCGGCCCCCGCATCGCCCTCCGTCGGCTTGGCTGCCGCCGTGACGTCCTTCCCCTCCTTGGCCTCCCCTGCCCCCGCCGCTGCCGCCGCCGCATCCTCCTCGGCACGGCTACGCTTCCCGCGACCTGCAGAACGGCGTGGAAGCACACACATGGGCATCAGCTGTGTGATGCAATGGCATTTGTGGTTGCGTAGTGTAGCAGGTGGGCGCGTATCAGCGGATGAGGCGACTAACACACTAGCACAGCAGCGGCACCAACATGGAGCCCGCACACGCTCCTGGCCAATGCGCACGACCACACACAAGGCCCGGCGCCCGGTCGAAGGGACTTCTCTGGACACTTGCCAGTGTACGGCAACACTGTACGACAGCGTTATGCACCTGGCATACGTTATCATCCCCTCCGTGGCCACGCCCTCCGCCCGAGTCCTAGTGCGCTACCCTTGACCAACGCAAACACCCACCTGACCTGTACTGGGTGTTGTTGCTTGGGAGTGCAACGTGAAGTCTACCGTTCCCACACCCGCCATCCCAACCGCTTGCATGCCTAGCCCTGTGGGCCCCGGCCGCACAAGTTAACACACATGCTCACCCGGCTTGTACTGTGTGTTGCTGCCGCCAGGTTGGTACACCTGGCGCCGCGTGTAGTTGTGGAAGGCGTGCGAGCCCTGTGTATTAACGGGGGATGCGGAGGGGCGGTGTGGCGAGAAGGCATTAGGGTCCGGGGCAGCCGCTATGAGTGCGAAGCTCGCCCGCTGTTACAGACACGCGCCGGGCGGTTAAGGTCACGTGATGGTCACCAACACCGATTTTATCAAGAGTTGACCCCCGGTCTGCCCCTGCGCGTACCACACCCCTGACCAGCTGGGCCCGCCGCATCAGGCCCTAAACCCTGACCATCACTTGATCCCTCTCGTGTGCCCGCAACCCCCGCCATGAGACAGGCGCGGGGTCCTGCGCTGCCCGGCCCCTGCTCAGCGGCATCCTCCTCCTTACCATCTCATGCCGGTGCGCACCACGAGGCACTGGAGGACCGCCTTCACACACTATGCAATGTGCAAATGCTGCACAAACGCATGCTACATGATAGCCGGCACTCACCACGAAGCACTGCAGGGCGTCCCTGAAGGCCGCCAGCCGCTCTGCGTCCTCCGGACCGCCGTCGCACTTGAGCTCTGGTAGGGACGGCGTTGTGGGTTAGGACATGTGGGTTAGCTCCGGGGTTAGGCGGGACAGGGGATAGGTGTACGGTAGAACTGCGGACCGCCGTCGCACTTGAGCTCTGGGAGCCAGCCGGCATTGATGAGCATTGGAGCGAGATCGGCCGCCATGTGACAAGGAGAGGTACAGCATCGGTGCACCCAGCTCCTAACACTCGCACTGCATACTTCAATCGCGCGACGCATGTTTTAGTACCGAGACTGCTTTGTCTCACCCAGCAAGCTGGCGCGCATTTGCAGTGCAGGTCCCCCTTGTACACGTGTACTTGCTGGTTGTAACTCGGGCACCGGTACGACGTCATCCATTTCTCACCCAGGAATGGGTGCAAGAGCGGATGCCAGGCTGGCAAATTGAAGCATTATGTTTAGAAGTATGCTGTCACCATCTCACCCGTCAAGGTTCGCATGCAGCGCCTTCCCTGCCCTTCCCGCCGAGGTGCCGACGCTACGCCACGCGCACGCTCAGCGCCAAAACCCCCAAGCCCACCACCCGCACAGGCAGCACTACATCAACGCCGCCCACGCCACGTTGCCACCATCCCTTCAACGTACCCCCAGGGCGGCCCACTGCACGTCCCACGGCCACCCTTACGCCACCATCCCCCCCCCCCCCCCCGCCCTCCCCCACCCCTGCCCCACACCCCTCCTCACCCAGCATGCTGGCGGGCAGGTAGTACTGGTACACCCGGTTGTCGCACATGTGGCGCGCGTTAAACTTCTTGTTCACCTGGTGTGGGTGTTGGAGAGGCCGCACCGTTATTGCTAGCCAGCTGCACAACATAACCGCAAAACCTGGTGTAGGTACCGGAGATTGGCGAGACTGGCGAGAAGGAGAGGCGGCACTGTCACTTGTGGCCAGTTGCACCACACAATGGCATCATGATGATGTGGGTGTGGTGGAGCTGGAGGAGGTATCGCCGCACCAGCACGTCCCAGGTCACCGTGTGCTGCACCCATCCCCCGCACCCCGTGCACACTACCTTGGCACATGGTTTGCACCCCCAGCCTCCCTGCCGCTTGCCACATGCACCCCGCGTCCCCTCACCTCCTGCGCGGTGAACACACCGACCTGCTCTACACCACAGCAACACACTGTAGAACCAGCCAGTAATACACACGTTTCCTCTCTGTTTGTTTCCCCCCGCACCTTCTGCACGGTGAAAATGCGGATCTGCGGCGGCAGGTGTGCGTTGATGGCGTCCGCCACGCCCAGCCCCTCCACGTCCCCGCCCTCCTCCAGGGTGTACCGCGAGTCGTCAACCAGCATCTTGAGGCCCATCACCTGCGGGTTTACATTGCATAACATGTATTTATAACAGGTCACTCTAGTTTGATGTGGAAGCGTTTATCGCAAGTCGTCAGTCTGCATCTTGAGCCCCATCACCTGGGGGGTTGTTATAGAACTTTTTGAATCAGGACTGGACCTTACATTGCGCCGTTGTCGTAGTGTATGGATGATTTCGGTTTGAAAAGATGTAGCATGAGCGCATACCCTGGAGAGCCGGGTCAGGCGAGGGACTCTGCTACTCGCCTCCGCAATGTGTAGCTTAGGCCGCCCGACCCGCCTACTACCCCACACCTTGCCCACCCACAAAGCCCGCCCTCGGGTTGTACATCACCCGCGTATTGCTCACCCCAGCTCCCACACCCCCACGTGCGCCTTGCACGCGCTACCATCCCCAGCAAATGGACACCGTGTGCTTGACACGTGCGCTTCACAGGCCGATTCACTCTGTCACACCCGCCACGTGCTCTCCGCCCCCCTCCAGGTCCCCCCGTTGCGACTACCGCCCACGTACCCCATCATGCCCACCACCCACCATGGGCTCATCGCTACCCACCATGGGCTGCCCACCGCCCGCCCACTACTCGCCCCCGCCCCCATGCCCCCGCGTGCGCCTCGCAGTCATGCCAGCCTACGGTGCCTAGCGAGTGACCACCGTAAGCACAACGCGCTGATCCACTCTGATGCAGCCTTTTTGCCCACCGCCCACCGTTCCCCGCGAGTGCACCCACCCATAGCGTCCGCAAGCGAGTTGGGCCCCACCCGCCCTCCTACATACCCCATGTGCCCACCAGCCCCGCGTACCTAGCGAGTGCACGCCCTCGTCCGTGCGGCTGGCCCCTACGTGGCCAAAACCCCATGCCCCCATGTGCGTCTTCAGGTGCCACACGTACCACACACGTGCGTCCTGGCAACCCACCGTGCCCAGCGAGTGCACTCCCTTGTCGGTGCGGCTGGCCCTGCTCCACTTGATCTTGGAGAAGGACCCGAAGTTGGCCTCGCTGATGCAGCCCGCCTTGAACAGCGCCTGCTCCAGAACCTGGTACGGCAGGGCACATGTGTTGAGAAGGCTCGTTATGAGTCAATAGTAATCAGTACGTTGTTGGAAGAAGTAATCTAGCCGGTGTGAGGTGCAGCCCGCCTAGAACAGCGCCTGCTCCAGAACCTGGTACGGCAGGGGACGAGAGCGACAAAGGCTCAAGAAGAGTTCGTGCAGATTTTTAGTATGTTGCATTTACGGTGGGAGTGTGGGATGCAGCCCGCCTTGAACAGCGCCTGCTCCAGAACCTGGTACGGCGGGGGCCGCGAGCGAGAACCGAGTTAAAAAGTTTGATGGCTACTAGTAAAGCTAGGTGAGAGGGTTGGGTGCCGCCCGCAACGAACAGCGCCTGCTCCAGAACCTGGTACGGCAGGGGACGAGAGCGAAGGTGCACAACCAATATTTGTTTTGTTGGGGTAGTCAGGGTGAGAAAGTGGGATGCAGCATGGTGAGGCGAGCGGAAGAACCTTGTGCGACGACAATGGAGAATTAGAGTGTGGGATGCTGGCACGGAGGACAGCCCCTGCACCAGGACGTTGGGCGGCAGGGGAGCTTGGGTGAGTACCGGTAAGGTGCGTGCTTCTGGAAACACAGGGACGTGGCATTGGGTGCATACCCCGTGTTCGGCAGGGAGCGCTCCGGGGCCTGGCCCGCCGGGGTACGCGTAAAACGCGAGAAACCGTGTACACGCCAGGGGGTGTGAAGGGGGGAGGGGAGGGGACAGGAGGGGAGCGATGCGGGATGCTGGATTTGCATGTTCAAGTAGTGGCAGCTGGACACACGTGTGCCTTGCATGCGGGACCACGCGGTCAGCTCCCTCCACCCGTTCAACGCAGCTCCACGCGCCCACCCCGTATCCGCAACCCCAATATGCTACCCTGTTCCTATGGCCCCTTCCATTACAAGTGTGTGTCCCCTTGCCCGGTGCCCACCTGCTCAATGGTAACGGAGTCGCCTAGAGTACGGTTGATGGATGAGCCTGGATGTTGGGTGTTAGGGGGTTCCAGGGGTGGGGTGGGGTGGGGGTTGAGGGGACAACAGGCCTCAAGGCTGGGGGATGGACAGCACCACACGCACAGCAGCTCGAGTACAGTACTAGGGGCGATAAGTTCCTGATTACTAAATGTGCAACGTGAGTGTACGTTCTAACAGGTGTTCTCATCGTGGGGAAATGCAGTGGGGAGGTAGCGGACTGGATAGGGGCTTAGGGGGACTGAATTGGGGAATGGTGGTGGGGACGCGGTGCCCCTCCTGACGTCTACCGCGTGGTGCTGCAGCCAGCACGGCACGGTGCGCTTGAGCATACACCTACCACGGTATCCTGTGCCCACGTATCCGGTGTGGATGGCAACGCAGCGCTTTGGCAGCTTGGCTGCTGCAGCTGGGGGATCTCCAGCCCCGGCACCATCCACGGTCCCGGAGGCGGCGCCAGCTGCTGCTTGGCTGTCGTCTCCCCTGTCATTTGCCGTCATGGATGGTGCCTCAGTATTGATTTGCTGCGCAGCGGTGTCTGTAGTCGCCGTCGCCTTCGCTTCCGCCGTCGGGCAGGCTTGCTCCGGCACCTCAGCAAGTGCCGTTGCCTCTTCGCTCTTCACGGCCTCCTCCATGATGTCTTGTGAGTACAATTAGCGTTGCAAGTAGGGCTCAGTAAGGGGTGGTTTTTTGCAATGTTATACGGCAATGAGGTGGGACGAGCACAACTTCCCAGCTTCCGGAGTTCCGGTGCCCTTTGGAGCGCAGGCACTACAGCGACAAACATGTTCGGGACATCTAAAACTGTAAGCAGTCTATGTAGTCATTCGAAACCTATCCACAGTGCAACCGACTCACCTCCACAGTACAAAAACTGTATGCACACAGTATTGCAACCTTTATGTTAATGGATATGCTGGAAGCTGCTCATTCAAGAGGCTTGTAGCACGGTGGTCGCTTGGCGGAAGATATGGCGTCCCCAGGCGTCCTTAGTAGAGCGCTCAATACTCACAACTTTAGAAAGGTAGGTTGTTTGGTCTTGAAGTGGCCGTGAAGGGAGCATGTCCGAGAGTTTGGCACTACGTGCATGTGCATCCATGTCCCTGAAGCTCACCCTGTCCATGGCTGCCGTAGGACGTTGTTGAGACCCAAAAGAATGAGAGAAATCCTGCCACAATTCTTGAGAAGGCGCAAGAGGTGAGGCGCCACGCAAGGGTTCTAGACAACTGTTGCTGCTGGCCCTCCTGCATCGTTACCTGAGCGTCACCGTGGATGTTTCAACGCAACAAGAGTTGCCGCGTGTGGTCAAATGCTGATGCCGTCTTCGTATTCCTGGTCTTCCTGCCGACCTCCTGTTGGTGCGCCCCTGTGCCCCCTATGCGCGTGCTTGCACCCACAGTCTCTGTACGCGGCCAGGACACAGTTCCGACGGCTTTTCGGCTCAAAAGCCAACAGCGGTAAGCGCAAAGAGCTCTCATCGGGCCTTCGATGCGTACTATCCTGTAGCATTTGCTGAAAGAGCCAGCTCCTTGCAGCTTGCACCTTGCAGCCTGTCTCCACGTGCACACCCCACCGAACCTTAAAAGCTAACCAAGCTAACCCCAACCCAGCGACTCTTACCTTGCCCATGCACACTGTCACCATCCCTCTGGCACATGCTCATGCACCTCCCAGCCTCCTGATCCTGCGCCCTCTGTAACCCCCAAACCTGCACCTCCCTCTGTCGGGACCTCCCTCCTCCTCCCCTCCCTAGACCCCACCGGCCCCATCGCACCCGCGGCGCCCGCCCAGCCCCCCTCCAATGGCCCTGCCACCCCCCGTGCTGAGAACAGTAGCAGTATGGGGAGCTTCAGCGAGCGGGGTGGCAGGGCGGCGGGCGGCAAGGTGCGCCGCGGCTCCGTCACCACCTACACCCTCAACCTGGGCAGCGCGGCAGACGGGCAGGTGCGTGGGGTTCGCAGTGAACGCGGGGTATAGAGGTCAGGTCTTGCACTGCATGCATCCTGCTCCACATCCTACTACACTGCATGCATATGTGGGAAGAGAGGTGGGACTCTGCAGCCAAAGTGTATGTACACGAACGCTTGCCCCACCCCCTCGCTGGCCCCACTGGCACCTTCCAATGCCGCAATTCGGCTCTCTACACGCTGGCCCCAGCGCCACACCTTTCCTGCTCCCTTACCCTATGTGTAATTACTTGAGTTTTGGAACATTCACCGTTTGCGTCTCCCCAGGTGGAGCGTGAGGTGATGCGGCTGGCGGGGCTATCCCCCGGCGGGGGGTACGCCTTCCGCCCCGCGCCCGACATGGGGGCCGCCCCCGGGGCCTCCTTCGACGACGTGCAGGAGCTGCATGCAGCTGGGGGTGTAGCGCCGGAGGCTGTAGCGCGCCTGGGTCAGACGGGGCAGGGCAGCGACGGCAGAGACGGGTCGGACAGCGAGTCAGACTACCAGTTTCAAGGAGGGGGAGGAAATGCAGTAGTGGCGGGGCCAGCAAGCGGGAGCAACAGCAGGTTTTTGGGTGCGGGGAGCACTGGGTTGAGGGGTCATGCGCAGCGGCAGCGCAGCGGGAAGGCGTGGGACGGGGGGTTGTCGGGCGTTGGCTGCAGCGGTGCGTTGTCGACGGGGGCACTGCAGACGCTGGAAATGCAGGACATTCAGCACAGCGGGGCCAGCGTTAGTATGGGGCAGGTGGCGGGGCAATCGGTGGGCCTTGGGCTCATGCGCAACCGCAAGGGAGGTGTGGATGGACTGGGGTTGAACGTCAGCTTCAGCGCGCATCGGCACGGGGGCCACGTCAGCAGCCCGGGGGTGGGGGGTGGCGGGGCCGGAGGAGGGGATGCCTTGCCGCACATGTGGAGCGGGGCTAGCAGCGGCAGCCGGCCGGGTACACCCACGGGCGCTGGGGGGCCGGCGACGCGGCTGCCGGAGCTGAGCCCTGGGAGCAGGGTGCCGTCGAGGGCGCCGACAGGTGAGGAGGAAGGAAGGGGGAGAGAGAGGGAGCGGCAGGGTTTGGCCGGGGAGTAGGGGGCCGTCGCGTGCGCCGGGAAGCGAGAGGCAAAGGAACCGGAGGGAGGGAGAACGGGGGGGAGGGGCTGGTGCTGTTTGCCCGTGGTGCAGGGCGCCATGGCGGGCTGCCACAGGTTGGCGGGGGAGCGCACGGGGAAGAGCCGCCGGGTTCGGTTACTGGGACGGGTGGCCCGAGGTGGGTCATAATGGGCCGAGAGGCTGCTTCCGGCGTGGTTGGATGGCGTTCGCACCGCTTACCAAGACGTCATCGAACCAGCGCCCGCGCATTGGCATTCCCCCTTACCGCCGTAAGCCCCGGCCGCACCCCCCGGCTTCGCCTCCATGGCCGCCGCCAGTCTCCGCGAACCTTGACCCTCCCCCAGCCGCCACACCCGCCTACAAACACCAATTAACCATCCTCATACGCGCTACTGCACCGCGTCAGCATTTAACTCCCTCCTGTGACAGCAGGCCACGGATTGGCCTGCATGGTTGCCGCCGCCTCCCCCGCGAGCCGAGCTCCTCCCCCAGCCGCCACGCCCTTCTGCTTACACAAGCCAACCATCAACGTATGCGCTTTTACCTGATAATGTAATTCCTCCTGTGACCGCAGGCCATGGCTTCGCCTCAATGGCTGCGGCCGCGGCTAGCCCCCGCGAGCCGAGCTCCTCGCCCAGCCGCCACGCCCTGATGCACGGCGGCGGCGGCAGCGGCAGCGGCGTGCACCAGCACACCCTGTCCGTCATGCGGCGGCCCTCCCTGGACCAGTACGGCACCTCGGGGGAGCCCCATGCGCAGGCGCAGCACCACACCACCACCACCACCACCACCCTGTACGGTACGGCGGCGGGCGGTGGTGCGGCAGGAGGCGGGCGGTGGTTCCAGCAGGACAGCGAGGACGTTGCGGAGATGCTGGGGGGTGCGGGCGCGGAGGAGGCCATGCAGCGGGCGGGGCTGGGGACGGCGGCGGGCAGCGGCTCAAGGTGAGAGGGCGGCAGGGGAGGAGCGGAGGGCGCGGGGCCTGAGGAGGAGAAAGGAAGCTTAGGTGGTGTCCCCGCTTGTGAAACCCAGTAGCCCACACAGTGACCGACCGCAAGGAGGGCGGCATGGGCTGCACGGACCTGTCTCCAGCAAGATCCACAGCATGCACAGATCCACAGATCCACACTGTCATTTTACGCCTTTGCCCACAGGGTGCGCCGCTTCGCCTCCACTGACGGCGACGAGGCCAGCATGGCGGTGGCGGTGGCGGTGGCGGTGGCGGGGCGGGAGGGCAGCGCGCTGCACCTGCCGCGCCTGCAGCCGGACGACCTGCCGGAGAGGGCGGCGGACAGGCTGCAGGAGCTGCGGAAGTACCAGGTGGGCGGTGGGGTGGGGGAGGGACTGTGGGCGGTTCTGGGGGTTGAGCGGGAAGGGGCGAAGGGGCCGGGGGCATATGGCGGACAGGCTGCAGGAGCTCAGGAGGTAACAGGAGGGGTGGATCGTAGTTGCAGAGCGGCGGAGTAACTGAAACGGTGGGGAAAGGGGCTTGGGTTGCAGAGCGGCGAAGTAGCTGAAACGGTGGGGAAAGGGTACGCGGGGCGCAGCGTTGGGCGGTGACTGGGGCGGGAAGGACAGGCAAGGGTAGGGACAGTGGTACGCGAGGCGGTGCAGAGCGGTGAGGGGGTGGAAAGGGTAGGGACCGGGCACTTGGCGGACGGGCTGCAGCAGCGGATGTCCTGAGTGGGGAGGAAGCGGGAGGGGCACAGGGAAGGTATTTGGCGTTGGGGGACCGGAACGGCAGGCACCATACCAAAGAGGGCAAGGCAGTGGGCAGGGTGCGGGTGGGAGCAACTGGGAACGGGTTCATGCACGCGTCGCACAAGCCCTTGCCTTGACTCTTGGTGGTGCCCGCGGCCCCATGTGCACACGCCCCGCTATCCGGCGGCCAACCTGGACGAGCAACTGCTGCGGGAGCGGCACGCCCCCACCAACTCGAACCTCTCTAGGCCTACACCCACCTGCCAAAGTTGCCACACACGCTAATTCACACACCCTGCGCACTGGTTGCACCCCAGGCCACCCTGGATGAGCACCTGCTGCACGAGCGCCACGCGCTGGCCGTGGGCCACGACGACCTCTTACCATGACCTTGCACCGCTCGTGCCCCCTATTCCCGCTGCAGGCCACCCTGGACGAGCAGTCGAGCACCTGCTGCGCGAGCGCCAGCCCACCTTCTATCCCAAGCACGCGACCATCACTGTTATGTGCGCACTTCCAAAATGCACCGAACCATACCCATCATGCCCTTACCCCCAGGCCACCCTGGACGAGCACCTGCTGCGGGAGCGCCACGCGATGGCTGTGGGCAAGGTGCGGCGCAGCAGCGCGCTGGAGGAGGTGGTGGGCGCGCAGCAGCCGCGATGGCAGATGACGTACCGCGGGCCCGAGGCGGCGGGCGGGCACCACGGCGCACACCTGCAGGTGAGGCACACACGGCCGGCGCGTGACTAGGGTAGCGATGCGGTGCGGCCAGGCGGTCGGTTTCACAAGTACGGACCAGAACGGGGCAGCTACCCGCAGCTGCCGCGGCGCCCCGTCTCGCACCCTGCCTAAGTGCTCGCTGCTTCGCTGCGATCGGCCAGTCTACACAGTACCTGTACCTGTCCCGTACTTCAACGGAATCCGGTTGTGATGGAGCTGTGCAGTGTACCTCGCCGTACTGGCTACGGTGTCCGCGTACCGTACCTGTCTGCTCTGGGCATTTTGTGCCCACACCCCGCACCGCAGGAGCAAGCCAATGCACGACTTGTAACTGCTTCTATCTAATGCCATGATCACGCGCCTGCAGGTGGATCCCAACCGGCGCTCGGAGATGGACAACCCGCACCTGGCCCGCATGCTCAAGGACGGGGGCCCGGGGGCGGCGGGGCAGGGGGGCCAGGGGCAGCAGGGGGGCAAGGGCGCGGGCGTGTCGGCCATCCCGGTGGTGGCCAGGGCGCGGCGGCTGTCCACCATGGCGTCGTAAGGTGCGAACAGTTGTGATGGTGGGTGGGTGTGGGTGTGGGTGCGGCGGCTGTCCACCATGGCGTCGTAAGGTGCGAACAGTTGTGATGGTGGGTGGGTGTGGGTGTGGGTGCGGCGGCTGTCCACCATGGCGTCGTAAGGTGCGAACAGTTGTGATGGTGGGTGGGTGTGGGTGTGGGTGCGGCGGCTGTCCACCATGGCGTCATAAGGTGCAGCGAATGCGGTGCGGCATGCAGGCGTAATGAGCCTGAGGGCGTACCGTCCTGGCGTCACAAGGTCGCCCAACTGCTCTCGGGCGCTGAGTGCTGTCGGGCAGGAGGGCACTGCGTGGCGAGGGAGCTTCATGGCATGGCGCGGCTGTTGGGTGGTGGTGTTGTTGTTGACCCATGCACGCCGTGGGTGTGGGCACTCTGCGTGGCATCGCAGGAGGGCCGCAGCATCCTACGCTGCCATGAGCGATGGGCGTGTGGGGCGTGTGACCAGGTGTGTATGGTCCTGAGGAGGGTAAGACTGGACGTGGGAGCGTGTTTGCCTCGTCGCCCGTGGCTGTTTCAGCGTCTGGCCGGGGCGAGCGCTGTTGAATACGGCAATTGGATGAGATGGCTGCACGGGGGGAGGGCGATGCCCTGTGCTTGTAATATTCGGCATTGCGAGGACGAATGCACAGTTTGGCAGTGGACGTTGTATGGTGGGATTTTGGGGCAACTGCAGTCGTCGCGTTGCGATGCCTGCATATGCACGTGCGCTTGGTGATGACCCAAGGTGATGACCGCCACTTGCGTACGTGACCAGATGATACATGATGACGCCCACAACCTATGACGTGACAGAGCACGGCATGGCATCATCTGGCATGGCATGTTTATGTTGAAGTCACGGCAGCAGCATTAGCTCTTTGTGGTGCCGGGGGTCGCCATGGCATGGTGTCGTTGGAAACTGCGGTTGTCCGTAGAAGGCTTGCTCACCAACGGTTGCTAGGGCCAGCAGGCTTGGGCTGCCTCCTGTGCTGGCTGCGGGGTAGCCGAGCAGGGCCACATGGACGCTCAGTGTATTAGCTTTGCTGCTGCTGTATCCGTGTGCGTGTACGTGTGGAGTTGGCTGTGAGCCGCCGGCAGTAGCGCGGCTATTCTGCGGTACGGCTGCCGTTTCTACCCTGCTGTCCTTTCCCTCCGCAGGAATGTATGTGCGCGGTCGTCATGTGGAGAAACGATATGGGGTTATCTGTGAGTGCAATTTATGGGGCCTTGCTGGGTGCTGTGTGCCGGGTTATTGGCGCCTTCCTTGGATACTGGGGACTTGGGTTGTTGTGGCACTCGCTGTAGCAGGAGAGCTCCTCTGTGTCGTACGGTAGGCGATGGACACGGCCCACCGGTGCAACTGCGGTGGCTTCACCATGTGCCACAGCTGCACAGGCTGACATTATTCCACCCGAAGCCAACTCATCGTTCATGCTTGCTTGCTTGGTTTTCAACGTGGTTCCTGTCTGGTAAGTGGTTCTTGCCATCCTGTGTTTCATTTTCGCCTCCGCTCTGCCGAGGTTCAATTGGTGCGTGGATTGCATGCATCAGCATGCCGTGGGGAAGCAGAAGAAGGTTCCTGAAGACGCAACACACTGATGGAACTGCGCGGGCACTTGTCGGCTGTTGGGGATGGCGGAAGCCAACGGGGCATGTCATGGCTTCAAATTGACGTTAACGGCGTGCTGTCGTTTGGTCTGCGACCGCCAGCATCCGTCGCGGTGCGGTCTTACTGGTGTGAACGGAGCCCAACTGTACCTGCGGACTTTGTGTGTTACCGTACATTGCGTCCTCTGAGTTCGGCGTTGGCCGGGTTGGTTTAGAGGTCATTCACTGCCCGAAGCGCCGAAATGCGCTTGCAACTGGCATTGCAGCATGCCGCGTGGGCATGCCTTATGAACTGTAACACTGTGGAACATACCAACACCACCGTCAAACGAGTGGCAGCTTGCACTACCCTCTTGCGATACGGTATTGTGTACCGCCAGACCTGCATGGGTACAGGCAGGTACAGGCATCGACACCCAAGGTGCAGGGCGGGGGGCTCGAGACTGGTGGCTTGCGTGCTTCGGCAGATTGGTGCAGGGGGTCCAGGGCAGCGAGGCTCCCGTGCTACCGTGCATGGGCATATTGGCGTCCTAGGACGTAAACAACCCGGCATGCACCTAAAACATAAAAGAGGAAAGTGATGTGCCGTATGCTTGCCGCTGTGACATGCCATGGGGCCCCCATCAGCCAACACCCAGATGCACTGTACACCATATGCGCTTGATGGCAGGGGCAGTGAAGTGTGTCAAAGCTGAGCTTACACCGGAAAGCTATGCTGTCACCGAGACGCACGTGATCAGCTCTTCGTTGCCCCTTCGGGGCAAGAGCAACGCGGGACATAGCGAGGCGAAGGGGCCCCTTGGGTACACGGTGTATTGGGCAAGAGCAACGCCCAGGCTGGCCAGGCTTCGTGTTACAACCAGTTAACAACTAGGCAGTGGGCAAGTACCGACCCACATGTTGCCCGCAGCATGCCACAGTGCTTCGTGCGGCCCGACCGCCAAGAGTCTGGGCAACGCCCATGCTCACCCAGGGTCACCAAAGCCGCACAGAGTCCCCACCAGCACGCATCCAGCGATTGGCCTACCCGCCAACCGTTAACCGTCAACCCACCCGAAGCAAGCAGGCAGCGCCATAGTGTTTACGGACACGCCACTAGTGTTTACGGACACGCGGGGCACAGACGCGAGGGAGCACTACTGCCGGCCGTCCCCACAGCCTGGCCCTCCAATCCTCCATCATGCATCCCTGACACCTGCTTGACACCCTGCTGCACGGTACCAGCATCATAAGGCACGCACAGATGGGCCAGCCTCCCGCGTACCTGCATTGACCGCCTTATTTGCGCCCCCCATCTACCACACTGCAACGGCCACGATCTGCCATAAGTTGACATTCCCGCTCTTGCTTTAGCAGTGGACATGTGCACAGGGATGTTCACGGTACTTATGCTGCTAGGGGTGTGGTGCAGGACAGCTAGGGGTAGCGTCCGTGCCATGCAACAGCCACGGCCGTGTCGTGCCATGCAACAGCCCACTCACAACAGAGCACTGGTGGTCCGTGCTACGTAGCACCGTGCACCTCGGTGTGTGTCACAATGACAGGAGACATGCCGGTAGAACAGCGCGCCTTGCGACGCCTACCACGCGCAATAGGCGCTGAAGGAACAAGAACAGTGCGAACAAACAGCTGTCCAGTAATGCATACTTCGTAGACGCACGCGTCAAACACACACCAGTGCGGCACACACGCGCGTCAAAAGGCGCACACATGGCACGCGGCATGGCGTGAAATGGCATGAAAGTATCACACGTGGCTTTACTACCAGCAAGGTTACAGCCCTGCCATGCGCATGCGCACCATGTGCTGTGGCCAATATGCCAAAAGCAGGGAAGGTCGACGGCAACGGCGCGGGGGAATAGCTGGCGTGTGCATCACATGCCCGACGACTGGACGGGACAAAACGGCTTGCACGACAATGCGTATGCGTACTATAGTGCAGCAATTAAAAACGGACAAAGTACGTTATCGTATACCGGCATGACAGCCACATGTAAGGGAACAACGAAAACACGAAACTGATAGTGCTGGTACTAGCAGTGAAAATTTCTGATGACGAATACAGCGCAACATGTTCTACAACCGACAAGCAACCGCACGACCATGCGCCAGCACGTCAGTCCCTTGCTCCCTTCACACAACCTACCTCCTCTCCCTCAACTGCACTCCTTTAACCACTCCGTCCCATGCCAAACCAGTTACCCTCGCACCCCTACTTCACCCACTGCAACCCTCGCCAAGCGCCACCAACCCTCCTCCATCCCCGCGACATCACACCACCTCACAGCCGCGTCAGGCGCCTCCCTCCCGAGGACGCCAGACCCCCGCCCCCGCCTCCGCCTCTGCCACCGTACCGCGGCCCCCTGCCATCATCACTGTCCTCCTCGTCGGAGCCATCCTCATCAGAGTCCTCCTCCGCATGCATCTGGTCGTGGTGCCGGCCCGTGCGCTCCGCGTCGTGGTTGTAGTTGTTGCTGCTGCCGTCAGGGCTGTTGCCGCCGGGCTGCCCGCTGCTGCCGCCGCCGCCACCGCCGCCGCCGCCACCACCACCGCCACCGCCGCCTGCGGAAAGCCATGAGCACACACGGCGCGTAACGTACAACGTCATTTTCCAAGCCCTGAAAGGATCTGTGAAGCCCCTATGTGCTATTGGTGATTGCATAAACGCGAGCGGAAGTAGCTGCAGCACGGTTGTCCATTCCACCAAAACAAGTACCGGTATGCATTGTGCGTGCCGGCCGCAGCCCTCGCGCACGACTCACCGCCGCCGCCCCCGCCGAAGTTGTCCCCTCCATATGAGGTGATGAAGAAGTAGAGACCCATGACTATAAGGTTGGGGGCGACGTTGCGGGCTGTGCGCTCCCAGTTCCAGCCGCCGCCACCGCCACCGCCACCGCCCTGAGGGAGGGTGTGGGAAGCTACGTGCTTAGCGGAATTATACCATACAATTCGACATGCTGAGTGAGTTGCTTAATGGCCGCTTGCGCAGCGTCGGAACATCCAAGGTATGGAGACGAAGGCGGGAAGGTGAGGCCGCGGTGGCCACGAGCGGCCAAAGGTCACGGTGCGGGGCTGCAGGACGGGCCGGGACGCTGCTGCAGGAAGTAGCTAGTAGCTAACAGCATGTAGGTAATTTTGATAAATCGAATGATCTTTGTGCTACAGAAAACGATGCCCTACGACGCAAAAGACCTTTCCAGAGTTTAGCGGCATCTGCGAGGCCGCAACTTACGTTGCTGTCCACGGGCGGCAGATTCGGCGGCCCAGACGTCCTCCTAACCGTTGCTTGGTTGCCTCGCTGAAACTGGCCTGCCATGATGACCGCTTGGCGACGGCCAGGCTGAATGAGTGTCGACGGGCGCGCGCGGGCGACTGGACATAGGGAAGGCAAGCTTGCGACAGACGCCCTTGTTGCGCTCTTGCATCTCTTGTCACAAGCCCGCACGGACGGCAGAGCTCTGAGCGACGCCATCGACGCTGTGTAGCAGAGGCTGTCCAGCCGCTCCAATACACCGCGACGGTCACAGGGTGAGTGAATTATACCTAATATGTCACAAAGAAGGTCGATGTGTTTCCGAAAAGCTTTACGCTGTTGGAGGGGTTGCAAACGTTCAACCTTTCGTCCGTGCCTTCTGGACGCTCGAAACGCAGAGGGTATGAAGGTATGCTGGTTTCAATAGATGTGTGAATTGCATTTACAGAGAGAACACGAGCGGTGTAGGGCAGGGCAACTCTTATGCTGGTCGCATGCGGGGAAGACCTCCCCGATCCGGTGCAACACCATCCGGGTTCGAGCACCCCGGCACCAGTTATCCGGTGCATTCATTTCAAGGTGTTATGCTATCAGCTCGAGCAGGGAAGCCCGAGGAAGTTTGCACAGCAAAAGAGAAGAAGCTGAAGCTGAAGCGCCGCACGCCAGGGGAGTCTCCCTGGCAGGCGCAAAGGCCCAAGCCGCGCCACCTGGGCACCTGCAAGATGACACCGGCCCAGATGCAACGCATGCGCGTGTAAGCTACTGATTCGCACACCAATTCTTGAGTACTAGCTTTGCATTGACGATTGAACCACCACCTCCCCTTGCTGCAACCCACCCCTGGCAAAGTCGAGTGCTGTGACTCCAGGCCCCTGTGCCTACCGCACGGGCCCATAATACCTGGTCTAGGCGATGGTTGCACGCAGGCTTGCCAGGTGCTGCCAGTACAGGGTAGCTCGCTCATCATTCATATTGAGCGCGCCAACGCATTTCGCAATGGCTGAGTAGGATACCGAGGTATACCACAATTTACAGAGTAATAGATCATACAGTCCACATACCGTTTACGCCGGCCGTGCGCTTTAGGGCTTTGCGTTCTTCAAGGGCCTCGGCGACGATTGCGCTTCCCACTGTGGCCCTAGCACGCTCAGCTGCAGGGACGCTCCCCTTTAGCTTATGCTTATTGGTTATGCTGTAGATATGCATCATTATCAACCAATCTCTCCCTGTCGCGCGACCAAGCGGTATGGGGCCCTGCATGTTCAGGGGGCTAGCCCGCGTTTTGCTTCTATCGTCTACCCGAAGCCAGAGACGCGAGTACAGTGCTGTCCGTTTGAATCTGTCACCAAGGAACGCGGCTTTCTGCCGTCGACCGATCCAAGTGCCAGGTGGGGTGGGAGCTCTCGTGTCTCGCCGTCAGCTCTGCGTGGATAGCCAACCCCGTAAGCAGCCGGGAGTGCGTCTTAACAAGCTCTGCGCAAGGGCCTTTAGTGCTTGAGAATATTAATACAATACGTTATGGCCGCATGTCGCGAAGCCCGAGTGCCTTTCCGGTAGCAGGGCACCTCAGGGTGAGCTACTTGGACCCGAACCGGCAAGGGTCAACCGTCAGTACACGCCAAATGCAAACGGCAAAAGGTGCACCCATACTAGCTAGCTCTCACGCAACCGGCACGAGCTGCCGGCAATTGCACGAGGCTCGAAGGTTGCTGCTGTGATTTTGCGACCGTGATCAGTACTGCGCGCCGGTGCTCTTACGCTGCACTGCCGTGCACAACACCCCACCTGTACCCGACGCACGTTACTTCCGGTAACCCCTGTCGCATTCTTCCATGCTGCCGCCTGCCGATTGCGCGGGCCCTCGGTAATAAGAGCAGTTATATTGACATCCACGGTGCCGAGCTCAAACCGTTGCACGCCGTTTCGCCGTTAACAGTTGGAATACGTGCAATAGCACCATGCACCCGCCCACACACCGCAGCTGTCAGCACAAACCTCATACGTCATGCCCGTACGCACGTACCCAGGCTGGAGCTGAGCAAGCGCAACGCCGCAGCGGCCGAGTGGGAGGCCGCCGCCGCCGACCTGCCCCGACTCGCGGTGGCGGCGCAGGTAGCGGGCGGCGGTGGCGGCGGCGGCGGCGCCCACCACCTGCTGCGGCGGGCGCTGCTCGACCTCCCGCCCTTCCCGCTGGAGGAGCTCACCCAGGGCAGCTCCCATGAGCGCATCTCCTCCGGCCGGCAGGGAACCTCCCCTGCCTCTGGCGGTGCTGGTGCACCAGACTATGCGCAGGAGCCTTCAGGGGACGTCCCGTGGCCAGGAGGCCCCGAGGATGGGCAGGCGGCCGTGGCGGGCGGCGGCAGCGCTGAGATGTGGCGTGCCTACGTCGTCCTGTCCTTCCTGTCGAATGTGAGAGCACTTGCTGCTTTCTGCAACGTTGTAACTTACGCCGTTGGTCCAGGTTGGTCCTGCACTCGCGCTCTGTGCACCGGTACGCGTCACCACTGCTTACCCCACCTGCGTGTGGGCTGGGCCTGGTAATTCCTGTCCCCTCTTCGGTGCCTCGGTCATCTGTGAGGCACCATTGAGCTTGCGTGAATTAGGTACCTACACCTCGCCACCTGCTACGCAGAGTGTCGCATCGCCGTGCCGTGCAGGCTCGCATCCAGAGCCGCCTGAGGCCTGACATCATATCCGGTACTGATACAGATACTGATACAGATACTGATACAGATACTGATACAGAGATACTGATACAGATACTGATACAGAGATACTGATACAGATACTGATACTGATACAGATACTGATACAGGTGGGTCTCCGGTGGCCGCGTAGTCCAGTCCCAACCCACAATCCCTTGATTGCTTACCCACAGGCCTACGTGTGGTGCGAGCCGGGCGACCCCGCCCCCGTCCTCCCCGCCCGCCTGGCCGTCCCATGGGTCGCTGTCGCCCGCCACCTGGGCATGCCGCCCGCCATGACCTACGCGTCGTACGCACTGTACGACTGGCGGCGGCTGGAACCGGAGGGCCCTGTGGCGTTGGGCAATCTGACGTCACTTCAGGTAGTGTGGGCTCACAGACCTACTGCACGAATCGTGCAGATCCCTGCGGCTCTGCGAGCCAGCTGTGTATATATCCCCATTGTGCACGCACAACCGTGCGCAGCGCGTCTTGCAGTTTCTTGGTACCGGCATGGCTGATGTCCGCCGTACGGGGTACGGCATCCGTCTTGCAGCATCCGACATGACCGTACGGTAATCCTTGCCTCTGTGCCCCGACGATGGGTGGGCGACTTCCACCTCCCATCCCTGCAATCTTTCCACCAAGGATGCCATGCACCCCGTTGCAACCGTCCCCCCCCCATCCGCAGTCCTTCCTGCTGTGCCCCGATGAGGAGTGGTTCCGGCTGCTGCACGTGGAGGTGGAGGCGCAGGCGGCGGGGGCCGTGGGCCAGCTGCAGGGCATGCAGGCTGCGGCGGCGCAGGTGGGTGTGCGCTGGAGCTGAAAGGGACTGAGCAGCCCAGCGTGTAAGGCGAACTGTTGCCCCAGAGGGCCCCACGGTCCCACGGCGTGTTATGCCTTTGGGGGCATGCTGGGCTGGTAAAGCGTACTGCGTGCTGTGTGCTGCGTCGTCTTGTGTGCTATCACGCACGACAGGGAGGTGTGCCGGTCCTGGCGGCGGCGCTGGCGGCCAGCTAGTCCCTGTGCGGTTGCGTCTTCTTCCTTTTATTGTAGTCTGCACGCTGCGTCCTGTGTGCCCTTGCGGACGGCAGGGCGTGCCGGTAGTACGTTCGGTGGGAGTTAAGTACCCGTTGCGTGTCACACAGTTGCAGAGCTCAGCGCCACTGCCTTGTGTGTCGCTACGTCATGCCAGGGCGGCGCGCCCGGCCAGCTATGTCGCCGCATGCATTTTTGCCTGTACATGGGCCTTTCCTCATCGTGGTCTGTGCTGTGTGTGCGCGCACGCCTGGCAGGCGGACGTGCCGGAACTGCTGGCGGCGCTGGCGGCGGTGTCGGAGGCCCTGCGCGCCATGCAACGAACCGTGGGGCGCATGGGTGAGCCACGAGGGCTGGTGGACTGGTTGGCTGGTTGGCTGGTGGGCGTGCAAGGGTGTACGACTGGCACCGTCAAGCAATGCATTGCTGGCGCGGCCACATCGGGTTGCTGCGCGGTCAGGGAACCCGCCGGTGCTATGCAAGGGATGCTGTACAGCGACCTCAATTGCGGGCTGCTGCTCCCCGCCTGAGCGAGGCTCCTAATGGGCCGCATGCAGCTCCCGAACTGTTCCTGCGTCTGCGTGCGTCAGCATTTAAGATGCGCACGCACCGGCGTTAGGAACGCCTTGATGGGGCCCATGCATGGGGCTCGAGGAGCCTGGGTAAAGCGGTTGGCATAGGGGTCACCGAGGCTGGTCGGTGCCCGTGTGCTCTGGCCTCCTGACATGCACCGGCATCGTCCTAGAATCGTAGTTGCATAAATGCCTGCCTCTTCATGGCCATGCGTGTTCGACCCTTCCGCTGGGCCGTTACCCCCGCCCGCCCCCAAAAGGCGAGCACTGCGACGACCCTGGCCCTGCCTCTCAACTTCCACACACTTGTGTCCTGTCCAACCGTGTTTATTTGCACCGCCTTCGCCCCCATCCTTTGGCGATGAATGGGTCCCGCCCCCCAAAGGCGAGCACTGCGACCCCTACGTGTACTACCACCGCCTGAGGCGACCCATGATGGGCTGGAGGAACAACCCGCTGCTGCCGCAGGTGCGTGCCGTACGGTGCCGTACAGTGATACCATATGCCGTACGATCAGGGCCGAGGGCAAGGGACGGGCCCCCGCTGAGAGCACACAGCTCGGCTGCCAGCCCTGGGTGCGTCACGCACGCGTGCCAACCGCGTGGCCTTACTTGCCGTACATACATTGTGACGCAGCCCCCCTACTTGTACCGCATGCTGTATCACAGGGCCTGGTGTACGAAGGCGTGCACGACAAGCCGGTGCAGGTAGGTCCCGGCTTTGCTGCCCCGTCAGGCGGTGCGGTACTGCTCGGCATTGATTGCCCTTGGCGGGTGTGTTGCGCCGACAAACGTGCACAGAGCACGATACCCAGACTCATGTATGCCCTCATGCCCATTGACGCAATCTTACCCTTAACAGACTCACACGACTCTGCGTACCCTTCCGGCCCTGCCCACAGCTGTACGGCCCGACTGGCGCGCAGTCCAGCGTGGTGCCCGCCCTGGACCGTGCTCTGGACATACGGCACAAGGAGGTGCGTAGAGATCACACGGCAGTCTGGCTACACGGCATGTTCCCTTGTGTACTGCGTAGATTGTTACACATTTGCGGCATTATAGATTGGTGATTACGCGCGGGTTTTGCGTATGCGGGCGTCTGGACCAGCAGTGCACGGCCGCGCGTCGTCCACAGTAATGAACCTACCGTATGGTGACGCCTTGGCATGCCGCCGTATGCACACAGGGCCCCCTGCGCGAAGCCAAACCCCGAAGCAAAGCCCATGCTGGGCCCATACTGAGTCGTGCTGCTGTGGTTTCTGTGCTGCGCTGTGCCGTACCGTTCCGTACACAGGGCCCCCTGCGCGAGTACCTGCAGGCCATGGTGCCCCACATGCCCCCCGCGCACCGGGCCTTCCTGGCCCGCCTCAGCGCCAACAACAGCAACATTCGCAGTGGCAGCAAAACGGTTCACAGCAGCGGCAGCAACAGCAGCAGCAGCAGCGGCGGCGGCGCGTGCGGCAGCAGTACTGCTGGCGGTGCGGCCGGTGGTACGGCCGATGGGGCTAACGTGCGGGACTTCGTAATGTCGTACGGCGGCTGCCGTACAGGCGAGCTGCGGGACGCGTACGACGAGGCCGTGGGCGAGCTGGAGCGCTTCCGTACGGCACACCGCGCCATGGCGGCGGCGTATATCATGCAGCAGCACGCCGGCGGCGGTGGCGGCGGCAGCGGGCAGCAGCCGCAGGGCCGGCAACAGGAGCAGCAGCAGAACCACCACCAGCACCACCCAGCTGCCGCTGGTGGTGCTGCTGGTGCAGGTGCTGCCGGGAACCCGGCGCTGACTGGCCAGACTGCAGCGGCGGCCGTCGCCGCCGGCACCGCCTCCCCTGCTGCTCCAACATGTACGGCCCTTAGCGGCAGCAGCAACGGCAGCCACAGCAGCAGCAGCACCACCACCACCACCACCACCGGCAGCCGTGCAAGCCCAGGTGCCGACGGGCAGGCCGTGGGGCCGAGCCAGCACGGCGGCAGCGGGGACACCGGTGCTCCACCACACCGGATGGTGGGCGCCGCCAATGCCGTGGTGCCCACCAGCCCAGCAGCAACAGTAGGCACTGCCGCCGCCGAACGTGGCGCTACTTTCATCACAGCTGCGTTCCGCACCGCAATCAACGCCGTCCGCGCCCTCAGCAGACATGGACAAGAGCGCTCCTTATCCGGCGACACCTTCACCACCACTCCGAGCCCCATCTCCACCTCCACCACCACCAGCAGCAGGGGCAGCAGCAACCACATTGTGGCGGTGTGGGCAGGAGCAGGCAAGGGACAGGCACAGGGACAGGGACAGGCACAGGCGCAGGGAGCGCACAGGGAGGAGGGGGTCCTGGTGGCGGCGGAGGCAACAGAGGAGCAGCTGCTGCTACCCGAGGAGGCAGCGGCAGGGCCGGTGGGCACGGGTGGCAGCAACGTGCTGCCCGCTCTGACCACATTCCGTGACACCACGGCGCGGCACCGCCTCAGGGAGGGGCTGCACAGAGGAGGTGTGTGATCCACAAATCTCATTTGGGGCGCTTCATTTGGCCTACAACATCATATTACACCATGTCAGTAGTCGGGGGCGAAAAATGCAGCATGCGCGCCGCCGCTGTGGAGAAGGAAGGAGAGAGGCATTCATCTGGTGATGAGGCAGTCATACGCGCAGGATACGGTATTCAGGGAAACGCAACAACGCATGGGTCACGTACGTTCGTTAAGGCACGAACGCGGAAGCTTGCATTCACCGCGCATTACGTGATTAATGCGCGGTGAACTGGATTACGTGATGCAGGCAAGGCACGCGAGAGCTGCTCCTTCATCCTATCGTGACATGCATGGAGTACACGCTAAGACACCCCTGGTTCGGGGGCTTTGGGCACTGCATGGTCGTGCGTGGAGGAGGGGTTAAAGGAGGCGCTGAACTGGTAGGCCCTATTGTGGGCCGGCGCTGGCCCTGCCTGGTGGAACCCTCATTGAATGCGCGAGAAGGAAGTGTTACCGCTTTGTGGCCGCTGTGTTTCCACCAGGGTTTTGGTCCCCAGGGTAGTGTGGGCCTGGACGGCAAAGCCAGGGCTGCAAATCTTGCGTAAGCAGCGTTGTACCATGCACGCAAGCAAGGATCATGTGCGAGCAAGCATACCGTCACACTGATGCACAAAGTGCACAACACGCACGCAAGTGCACAACACGCATGCATCGTGAGATGAAGGCATGCAACTGCAGGTGTACAGTTAAGCGAGTCGTGAGAATCATGGACGTGGAGATGAAGCGACCGGAACAGACTGGAGCGAGCAGGGATGTGGCACTATTGGACGCTGCGCTCTACCATTGCTGGTGCATGCATGGACAGTGGACGGTACTGTGCTTGTGGCGTGGACAAGGGCGCTGTCGTGGATGTGATGGTGCGGCCAACTCGTTTGGGAGAGTCATTAGCGCGGGTTGCAGGGTTTCCCTGGGTGTCCCCTGCGGCTGTCGCCCGGTTGAGCTGACAGGTCAGCACGATGGCACGATCCTTGCACGGGACATAGGGCTGCGTGGAACGTACATGGAACCGTGCACGCCACCCTGGAGCGCAGTGCGCTCCGTAGTAGCTAAGCTGCCGTACTGTCAGGATGGACTGCGCAAGTACGTATAAGGGCAGCATCAGTGGACGGCCGACGGGGGTCAGAGGTGGCGCACGGCACGAGCTACCGCGTCACCGGGGCGATGTGTATGGTGCTGCCCAGGGGTAGGTGTCGTGTCGTGCAATGTCTTGCACTGTTACCGCGGAGGCAGCTTGTACTGGGCAGTTATCTTACTTTTAGCATACTGATTGTGACGTTAGAGCGTTGCAGCTGTGAGGCATGTATGCCAAGGCATCGGTTGCCCACTTCGTTGCCCGCCACGGTTGCCCCAGTTGGGACGGCACCGACCTCTGCTCAGGTTGTACAGTTGGCGTTTGCGATTTGGAACGTACCGTTACTGGCTGCTCAGCGAGGGGTAACTTGCCTACGATTCCCTGCCAACATGCCGTTTACTTGATGAGTCGTGACTGTATGTGTTGGATTCGACGTGGGCATGAGTGGCGTTTTGGCACACGACTGACAACGTGTGGTGTGGCGTTATGCGCAGGGGTCATGCGTACTGCACAGCGACTTCGTTAGAGTTCTGCAGGCAACGTACAAACGATTGCTAGCATTCAGATGTTGCGAGTGTCTTAGTACCGTATGTAACACCAGACGCAGATCCCACGCCACCAAGGGGCCATGCTACGACCAGAGAACCTGGCCAAGACACGTGCCAAACGCCACGGCGGACAACCGCCGTGTGTGGCATCAGGACGTCTCCGCCCAGGCTGACTGTGCATCCTCTAAGGCTGGATGTGCTGCATATAATCTTGTGTATTCTGCTGACACGGTGTGTGCGATCGCTGCAGCGCAAGCGGGCAACGACTGCTCATCTTCCCCTTCCATGACCTTCTGCACCGAATTGCCAGCAAAAGCGCACTGACCAGCATTGAATACATCTTGTATTCAATTCACGAAACATAATACGTGTACAGCGCTTGTCTGTTTGCGACGCGGGTGACCCGCTCTAACTCAAGTTTGCGCGCTTCAACGAACAGGGACATCCCCAACACCAGCTACCAAAACAGAGCCATAATGGACGCCTTGAAGGAGTTCCAGCTGCAGCGTATGCAAGACCTGACCCAACTCAGCACAACCGCCCTGAGGGCGTTGAAAACGCGTCAATTCTCGGAGGTTGCCTCCCTGCCGGCAAGCGCGTTTTACACGGCCGCCGGGACGTTAGTCATATCTCAGTTCCTGCTCTTGGTACTCATCAGACGCAACAGCAGGCGGCTTGTCGTAGACACTCTCGACACGCTGCTAGCCACGGTGCTGCTCCTCGTCCTGCTGGGCGTCATCGTGGGCCTACCCATCCGTAAGACGGCAAGAACCCAAAGCAAATCAATCCTAGCCTCGTTGTACCAACAGGCAACTGCAGCAGCACGGGGGCAGGCGTCCCTCGCTTGGCAGGCGTCGCTCGCTTGACGGGCATCCCTCGCTTGGCAGGCATGAGGCGTCCCTCGCTTGGCAGGCGTCCCCCCCTTGACCGTCGTAGGGAGGGGCGCCTCTGCGAAGCGAGGGATGCCCGTCTAGCGAACGACGCCTGCCAAGTGAGGGACGCCTGCCACGCGAGCGACGCCTGTCAGGCTCATTTGTGCACAGGCTGGCTCAGAGGCCAGCGCCGGTTAACCCACACCCGCCACGCGACAATGTCTGCCCCCGGACCCTGACCGGACCTGACTCTAACTCTGCTCCAAACCCCTTGTCCCTGATCCAGTCGCCTGCTACCTCGGCGTCCAGGGCTCGTACCTGATGGCCAAGTCCCTCCTGGAAACGTTCCCGCTGCTGCGGGCTGTGGCCCGCCCGCTGCTGGTGGCCGTGGGCCAAGGCGGGCTGCTGGGCGAGAACACAACCCTGAACGCAACCCAGAGCAGCTAAGCCGCCGGTGCACGGGAGCTCCTGCAGTTCCGGACGGTACAGCGGCAGCAGCACGCAGCAGCCAAATCGTTTGGGCAGCGATAGGCATGGCCGCTACGGCTGAGCGGAGGCAGAGCGGGGAGGGGGCACAGCGGAGCGGAGCAATGGCAGAGCGGAGCGGAGGCAGGGGGGCCTCTGTGCCCTGTCCCTGAGGTCAGGTCACCAACATGCTAATAGCTTTTAGTAGCGTATTGAGCGTAATGCGAGGAGCTTGGCATTCAGAGCATGTAGATTAATAGCACCATGAGCCTGACAGTTGACGTCCACAGCGTTGGAGGCAGTAGGATATATGATGGCAACATGGCATAGAGGCATGGGGCTGTGGGAGATCAAGCCACTTTGCAGTTGGTGGAACGGCTGGAAGGGTCGCATGTCAATGTCGAGTGTCCACGTACGCCGTGGTTATGGGCCGCGGTGGTGGTGCGCACCGCCTTTGGGGCGGGCCGTCCTGGTGCCAGCAAGGGGTCTTTCAAGGGCAGCCCAGGTCACTGGAAGGTCATGGAACATGGAGGGCTTCTCTGGGGTAGGGTTGTTGGTGGAACCAGACTTGACGCTAGCATAACTTGGATTTTGTTATCAGGGGCCCGTTCCGGTCGGGTTGCCGCACCTTAACCAAGGGGCGCTGGCAAGTTGCCAAGGGCGCTTCGCATTGCACTCGCGTTGTTGAGATTGACACCGAGTCGCATGCTATCGTCCAATGCTGGTAGTGCCATGCACTGAGATTCCTGTGCAACCGCCAATGCTGTTGCCCATCCTTGCCGACATTGTGCACGTGCCCCTACGTTGTTGGGGGTAGCCTTGTCGGCACGTGAAAGCCAGAGTGTCGTTGCGTGTATTGTTGTTTCGTGTTTTGCGGGCGCCTGAGTACGTGTGCGAGTGCATGAGCGTTGCAGGGAGAAGCGACAATCGGCAGCAGCAAGTGCTGCTGTGCATACGGTATGGGGTTACGGGCTGATGGCCGAAAGGGTTGGACGCAGGGTGGAAGTGCCCTTCAGTAGCTGCACACGCTGCTTCTGACGCCCTGGCATACGGGCTGATCTGCACGGTGCCCCTTGTCCACTTGGCCTCATCCATATACCTGCTTCCCCTGCTGCAACGGTAGTAGCGGCACACGTTGGGAAGTTGCTATAGCAGTGCCCTTTGTCGCCCACCGTTGCATGCACTGTATCGGTAAGGCAGGCGGGAAAGGGCTGGCGCTAAACTACTAGCTCTTGTTGTCAATGTAAGTCGCCTGCGCAACTAGTCGACAGTCCGATGCATTTGGCCTCAATACCGTACCGGTAGCTGGAATGGCCTCGCACTTACAGGTGATGCCCCCCTCTGTAAGTGGTAACAGCAGTGGGTAACACTGGAGTGTAACAGCAGTTGGTTTACAGTATGCACAGTTTGGGTGCCAGCTTGCAACAGCACACCTCGTCCACTTCAAGGTCCAACAAGCAATGTCAAGTGCCCAGCTGTACCTAACGCTCAATGCTCAGCTGCAACACATTCCGCCCGGCGACTTCAGCTCCAGTCCCGCGATAGCAGCGAACGACCCACGGGTCACCACGCACGCAACACCCGGACCCAGGACGAGACCAAGCTGCTGCCGAAGACAGGCGAGCTCCCCTGGCCGGAAACGTTCTCCCATGCTTCTTCCCCAGCAGCACGCTTAACCAATGCCACGCAGCGCACAAGCAAGGTGAAACACTGATCATAGAGCCCTATCGTGCTCTCGCAAGCCTAAAGGCCCAGCCGCAAGCAGGCGAGCAGCTTGCACCGCCCGCCGCCCCAGCACGCCTTCGGCCCAACGGCTACATGCCACATGCCCCGGCGCAACTCCTCAAAAGGTTGCTGAACCTACCCTGCTGCACCCAAGACATCTGCCCTTGGCCGCGCAGGGTCACTGCCAGTGGACTCCCAGCTTTCTCCACCTCGCCGCATGTAATTTCAGCATACAACACCCCCGCCGCATGTCAGCGCTGCAGCCATCTCGGCGCAGCAGTCACCCCGCCCTATTGCCACGCGGCCACTACGCAACGGCAACGCTGACACTGCCCGCCGCTTAAGCTCCTCCAGCACCGTATTTGGCCTGCACGTGCATGACAAAGGAGTGTCGTTACGTAAAGGGCCTGCAACCATGTACGGCACGTGTGCGTGCGCCATGTCACTGCAGCCCCAAGTTGCGTACTAGGTTTACCTTGTTGGTCTATCGGTATCGGTAAGCAGCATGGGGGCCTGCGTCTTGGCGGCCTTAGGTGCGGGTCCTGCGGCGCCCCGCCAGGCGGTTGACACCAACAGTTGCTTCGCCGCAGCGCTGCACAGCAGCACGTTGCGGCCTTCGGAGCCCAATGCGCGCCGAAGGTCATGGCAACACGCGGCAGGTACCCAAACGAGCGAGCTGTCGATGGGCGAGTGCTGCCAAGCTGCTGCCGGGCGCCAAGCTTAAACGGTTTCCAGAGACGATAACGTGCCTGTTTGACAGCACTCACGGCGCTGCTGCTGTGTCACAAGCTGCTGCAAAAAGGTCTGGTCATGTGGTCCGAGGTCCGCGCCGCTGCCTGCAGCAGGCAGGGAGTCCTCCCGACCATGGCGTTGTTGCCATGGGCAACAGTCATAAAGTTACAATCTGACTACAAGTATCTGCCTGACAGCTGCGCCAGAGCGACGATGGCGCATACGGCGTGCAAGGTGGTGAGGGTGGTGGTGCTGCTGCTGTGATGGCCGTGGCCCTTGAGCTAAGCGTCCCGGCGTGAAGGCGGCTCTTCGGGTGGAACGCCGTAGATGGAGTCAAGCGCTCTGCGGATGCCTGGCCTGATCCCACGGAAGATATGCTTGTCGGTCCCCAGGTACGTGTCCCAGTCGAAGAGGAGGCAGCTGACGACGGTGATCCCCAACACTGCGCGAGTTGCAGTCTTCACCCGCCGGTGGTACTGGCGACTGAGCCACTTCTTATCATCTCTACTCAATTGTGGCAGAGGTACTTGTGGCTGGGGTTGCTGTTGATCCATCGCCTTCGGTGGTTGCAGGAGCAGCAATTATACGCTGAGGCACTGTAACGCTTTCTCACAGGCACTCTAGCTTGGCATGTATATGTTTACAAGGGCTGATAGGAAGCACGTGCGCGCAGCTGGCCTTTGGTTATGGTCTCCGCCCATCGGCGAAAACCACCTTGCCCATGCATGGGGCCCTGTCAAGCAGCCCGAACACCTGACAGTAGGGCGCATACTCGTACAATAACTAGGTGCAAGGTCCTGTGTTTTCAGTGCAGCGGATGAATGGAGTCAGAAAGGTGCGGTGAAAGAACTGCAGCTGCCCCTTTCTCGAAGTCATCACCTGGAGCAAGCTGTCGTATGCCACTCAATTATGATTGTTTCTTTTTTCTAGGCGAACAAAGCGCGGCTTGCGGGCAAGACCTTCAGACCCGGTGAGATGCGCAATGTGGTCGAGGTCAAAGGGAGTTCGTCGCCATCGGCCTATTTCCGACGCCCACAGACGTCACATGATACTTGCTCTTGCAGGATGAGAAGGTGGGGCGCAGCGGCGGCACCACCCCAGCGTCAGGAGGGGGCGGAATCTTCAAGTCTGCCGCTGTGGCGGTGTTGCGGCAGCACCGCAAGCTCATGACCACTGGCGACATAACCAGGTACTACCAAACTAGCAGCCACCCATGCGTGCGCGTGACTGCATCGTGAGCTATCTCAAACAGGACGTGGACATGACCCACCAGCTTGCACCTAGTGCCTTCCCCACTGCCATGGGGCAAGGAGCGAGTCCACCCTCATGGTCCTTAACTCACGCACACCTCAGTCACCCGTGGGGCTCCAACGAAGTGTCCTTAAACCCTCCTTACAGGCTTGCTGTGGAGATGGGCCTGCTTAAATGCCAGGGCAAAACACCGGAGGCCACCATGGCCTCAGCACTGTACACGGACGTCAAGCGGAAGCTGCAAAAGTCGCTCTTCACAAGGTGCGGCGCCAAAGACGCACGCTAAGATTTGGATACACAACAAAAGCATCACAGCGACGGGCGTGTACGTTTACACTAACCACAACCCAATTCCCAAGACCCTTGCCACAGCCGTGCCAATGGCAAGGCCACCAACACCACACATACTTTGTTCCTCGTGCTATCTGTGCAGGCCCCAAGAGGGTTTGTTCGGCCTGCGCGAGTGGATCGAGGAGGGATACTACCCAGACGGCTGGGTGGGGCCACCGGACGGCCTGGGCCTCGCCCCCTTCAAGCGGCGCAACAACACGCCGCACCAAGGGGGAGGCGGGGGCGGGGGCAGCGGCGGCAGCGGCTCAAAGGGCGGTCGCCCGTCCTCCGCACCTGCAACCGCGGTGAGCAGCGCCATGCCGGCCGCGCCGCTTGGGGGCCGGGAGAGGGCCCACGTTAGAGTGCGACAGCTTATGTACCTGCTTCAAGGCCCTAAACGCCCTGCGCAAGCGATGTAGTGCACATCCGTCCTTTGCACCTGCCACCGCGGTGAGCACCGCCGTACTTGCGACACCGCCTAGGGGCTGGCAAGGGAGGACAGCCTTCTTGTAGGCCTGTTTTTCAGCCCTGCGCAAGCACTTATGCGCGGTGCACCTCCGCGCCTGCCACCGCGTTGCGCAGCTTAGCACCTCCATGCCCGCCACACCGCCTCCCCCACCGGGGCGGAGAAGGGAGCTCTACGTCAGGCTGTGACACTCTGTCTCTGGGGCTTCTTACAGGACGTGTGCATTATTCCCAGCTGCACAACCGGAGAACAACTGCCAACAGCGTCCTGCAGCAATCCGCACGTGATAGCTGACGCGCAGCATTGTTCCACGCCCCGCTCTGCTGCCCCCTTATTCCCCATCCCTACCAGGTCCGCACGGGCCCGGGCCGGTCCTCAAAGGCCCGTGCCTCCCGCTCCTGGCGCAACGCGGGCAGCGACGAAGACGACGACTACGTTGGGGAGGAGGAGGAGGAGGATGACATGATGATAGGGGGCGGGGGCACCGGCCGCTTAAGCTCTGGCCTGGGGCTAGCGCTGGCGGCTGCTGCAGGACTGGACGGGGATGGGGACGGCGGGGGAGAGGAGGGGGAGGAGGGGGAGGGGGAGGAGATGGACGACGGGGATGATGGTGGGCTGGGGAGCGGGAGTGCGGGGGACGGGGCGGAGGTGGAGGTGGGGGAGGTGCGGAGGAGGATGACGGGGGAGGGCTTAGGCGGGGGAGTGCAGCCGACGTCGTCGTTGGGGACGGTGGGCAGGAGGCTGACGCGGAACCGGAGCGATGGGGCGCTGGCGGCGGCGGGGGAGGAGTGCCTGTCACCGCTGCATATGCTTGGGGAGGCGGCGGCCAGCGAGATGGGCGTGGACATGGTGAGCGAGGGGCGGGATCGAGTGTATTATCGCTTGCTCGTGGGCAGGGTGTGCACATCGGTGCGCATACGAACACAGCAAGTCTCATGCAGAAGGACGCAAGCACCTAGTTCACCACATGGTGCCAGGCGTGTCACTGAACGGCCGTCGCCTGACCCTAAGCCTTGCCTTGTGCTCTTCCCCACCGCACCCCAGGGCCAGCAAGGCCCGCCCTCCAAGCGGAAGCGCCCCGCCGATATCACCGTGCCCGAGCGCACGGGCGGTCTGGGCTCGGTGGAGGGCCTGGGCGGCGGGGGCGCTTCCGGGGCCGCCATAACGCCCAAATCCCCCTACGAAGACAGCCTAGCAGCCCTGCACGAGATCGCCACCAGCCCCTCCACCTTTGAGCTATCATCCATGCGCGAGCAGCAGCCGCTGCTGCCGCCCCGCATGTCGAGCGGGGGCGGAGGCGGGGGGCTGGGGGGCGGGGCCGGCGGCGCGGGCAAGGGCCGGGCGCGGCCGCGGCTGCATGTGGATGTGCCAGGGCAGGAGCCGCTGGGAGGGGGCATGGGGGCGGGGCTGGGGGCGGCCAGCACACCAGGAGTACTGCTGAACGACAATCCACTGCTGCAGGTGGGTAGAGGGGCGGGCCGGGTGTGGCGGGGCGGGGCTCTGGAAAGGTGGTGCGTTGGGCGAGATTGCGTTCCTCGATACGCTGCACCACAGGCCACTGACCCGTGGGTCAACCTCCTGCGCCCGCCAAAGGCCTTCCGAACCTCCTCTCACTGACGGTCCCGCTTGCCATACCTCCCATCCGCCATAGCAGCATTCACGGCCGGTTACGGTACCCTTGTTTTGTAGCTGATTGTTAACACCCCTTCTCTTCTTGCACACGGCGGTACCCGCAGGGCGAGACCACGCCCGCCATCCTGCTCCAGGCGTCCCCCGTCACCACCGCCAACGGGCAGCAGGCCATGGTGCTGCGCCAGGCCCCCGTGCTGGTCACCCTACCCCCCGCGCTGGCCTCCCCGGTCGGCCCAGGCGGCATCGGGCCGCACCCCGACACGCCTGCGCTGCTGCACGTGTCGCTGCCCGGCGGGGGCCCGCTTGGCGGCGAGCTGATGATGCAGACGGCGCTGTTGAGCCCCACGGGGCAGCTGCAGCAGCTCAACAGCCTCGTGGGGCCTCCAGGGGGCGGCGGGGGAAGTGGAGGGGGAGCGGGAGGGGCAGGGGCGTACAGGCCGGGGCCGCTGAGCAGCAGCGGGCGCGGGGGCGTGCTCAAGGTACGTTGGGCGGTGTGGCGGGAAAGGCTGGTGTTGGGCGGGGATGGATGGGCCGGAAGGGGAGGGTCTGAACTGGGCGTTGGGAGTAGGATGACGGGCCAGCTGGCCGCAACGCTTGGCCATGCAGCACGGGACGAGGATAAGGCCACTTCATGGCCATGTACCAAGCATAGGCTGCTCTGTCCTCTGGTTATTTTGCTTAGCTGACCAACATAGTCCAGCTGCTTGTGGGTCAGCAAGCATGTACTGCAAAGGTATTTGTTTACTATAACTCATGTGTGCCGGAGTGGCTCGCTGTGTCTTACCTCCCTTACCCATGTCACGCCCGTCCCGCAGTCAGAGCCCACGCCCGGCTCCTCCGCCCAGCGCGCCCCCGGCCGCCGCGTGTCCTTCTCCGGCCAAGTGGGCATCCTGGGCCCTCCCTCGGCCTCGGGGGCCCGACCCATGGGCCACGGCCTGTCCACGCCCTCCGGAGCAGGCGGCACCCTGTCCCTACCCGGCGGCTCCTACCCGGGGTCCTCGCACGGGTTGGGGTCGGGGTTGGGGACGGGGTTGCAGCAGGGGGGAGGAGGTGCGGGGCTGACGCAGGGCGGCCAGGCGTGGCCGCCGCGGCTGCGGCCGGAGCAGGTGGATGCGGAGCTGGCGGAGATTGGGCGCGTGCAGGCGGTGGTGGAGCGGCTGGAGGGGAAGCTGGGCAGGACGCACCCGCAGGTGGGAGGTGGTGGTGGAAGTGGTGCAGCGGTGGGGCTGACAGCAGCATGTATGGACAGCATGGACGTGGGGGGCAGTGTGGTGTGCGGTGCACTGGGGCTGGCAGCGGCGAGTTGGGCGTGTGCACGGTGGGGCGGGGTGGGGTGCCGGAGAGCTGGTTGAATACGGGTGCCCAATCGGTTGCGAGGCGGCCAGAGGCCTTCGGACGGAATGGCGCCCTTGAGCACGTGACTGCACGCTGCAGGCTGCACCCCGTAACACCCAACTAGGGGTGCGGCAACCCGCTTCTGGGGCAGCACGTGTCGCTCTACGCCTCATGCAAGGTGTTTGACCCCTAGCCTCCCGGCGCCTACGTGCTGCCCCTGTCCACAGGTGGGCAAGGCGTGGCTGGCCCTGGCGCGCATGTACCAGCATGTGGCGGAGGCGGAGCGCAACAACAGCGGCGACGGCGGCGGCGGCGGCGGCAGCCTGGCCCGCGCGCTGGAGGCCCTGCGCCGCGCCTGGGCCGTGTGCCGTGGCGGGACGGGCGGCAACGGCATGGCCGTGCGCTCCGAGGCCGAGACGGCGTTCCAGTACCTGGCCAACCGGAGTACGGAAGCGGCTGCGACTGCGGCGGCGGCGTGTGCTGCGGGGACAGGGGCGGCGGCAGAGGCGGAGGCGGGTGAGGCGGAGGCGGGGACGGGGACGGGGGTAGCGGCGATGGAGGTGGAGGGTGGGGAAGGGGAGGGGAAGGGCGGGGAGGAGGGGAAGGGGGTGGGGGTGGGGGTGGCGGCGATGGAGGTCGAGGGGCCTGGGGCGGAGGGCGTGGGGGTGGTGGCGGATCCGGTGGCGGCGGCAATCAGTCCGGTCGAGGCGGCGGAGGCAGAGCGGAGTGCGGGGAGGGTGGTGGTGGTGGCTGGGAGCACGGCGGAACCGGTGGGGGTGGAGGGGGCAGGGGGGAAAGATGGGGATGGTGGGCCAGCGGGGGCAATGGCGGAGGCGGGGGTGGAGGGAGGGGCTGGGGTGCAGGGGCATGAGGGCACGCAGGGGCAGAGGCCGGAGGCGGGGCCGGGGGCGCTGGCAGGGGGGTCGCCGTCGGGGCAGCAGGTGATGCCGTCTGCGCTGGCGGCAACGGCGTGACGGGCTCTGCGTAAACTGGTGTGAGTGTAATGGTTTGATAGCAAATGCATTGGGGCGGTTGGGGCAGTGCATGCTCGTTCTGTTTGGCAGGCCTGCGTTTCACCTGGTGGAGAGCGGGGGGCCCCAGGGGTTGGTCGCAACACATGATGAAGACCGGGAGGAGCAGGGACCGGGAGGAGTAGGGACCGGAGAGGAGCAGGGACCGGGAGGAGTAGGGGCCGGGGCGGAGCAGGGCTCGGATTGCATTGCACCTGTGTGCCGTATGAGCATGACTCTTCTCCCCTGTACATACATACACGCATCACAGGGGCGACGTTGCGAGAGTGGCAGTAACTCTGTGCAGAACTGACGGGCATTTATACCATTGTACTGACTCGCTTCTTAGCACGACAGGTGGAGGGCAGTGGGGGTGCCCAGTGCTGGTGGAGACGCATACATACCTGGGTCGAGGGACAGAGAGATCCAGATGCACATAGGATTATTGACGGGTGGTTTATCGGTACCTTTGTTGCCGAGACGTCACATTCGTGGTGCCGCTTGGTATTACGGTAGTCGACTTGCACGGTCGTGTCCCTGTACGGCAGGGCACTTGAAGGATATCGTTACGAACCCCTGGCTGCTGGCGGATAATTGCTGAGTGCTACATCCGGCACAAAGGCGGTTCGGGAGGTGGTGGTGAAGGACCACTCTTGGGCGGTAGGCATTTTTGCCTGGTGGAAACACCTTGCTGGTCTATTGCCTTTGTCTGAAAGCTTCTGACCAGCTTTTGTCCCCTGCTTCTGGCACCACCTGGCTGCTTCTGGAGTCACCTTACTGAGTAGGGAAGCAACGGGACACCCCCGCGTGCAGGGCCCTTGGACGTTGAACTACTCTTAAGGCACTGCCTCAGTTCAGTTGGCACATATGGGATAACAAAACAGCACCAAGGTGTGACGTTGAGACTCGAGAGGACCTGAGGAGCAGCGTCTCTGTGTGCACGCTGCCTGTGGTACAGAACGTGAGACGCCAGTACGCTTTCCGCGCACACCTCTCGTAATGCTCGCAACGCCGCAACCCATGGGGGCGGACAGCAACAGCTGTGCACCCCTGCCTTGGCCGTTTCATGATAAAAGGTATCGAGAGCAACCGAGCCTACTGCCGCCCGTCACGACGACAGCGTCCCTAGACGTGGTGCCACGTGCCAGGGGAGGGGGGGTGCGCGACCCGGCGTGCCGTGCCGGTGTTCGAAGTCTATGGTAACCTGGGGCGACAAATCCCTGTAAGCGGGTACCCTTGCGGCCTTGGGGCCAGGGCCCTGGTTGGGGCCGCCAGGGGCCGCACCGTGCGGCCTCACGCTGTTGGACAGTAGAAGCGTACAGCCAGATACCACCTGGAACAACAGCCCCCAGCCAAAACCGTGACAGCTGCACCTCGGCGGTAACGGTATTCGCGAGGCCACACGGAGCTGTGCTTGGTGTTACAATCAGCGGGAGGACACTCCACGTGGTGACCAGCCAAAGACCTATATGAATGACTTCACAGTTTCGGTCCCCTTCCAGAGCTCAGCCCCGTCCCAGCCGGGGAGTGGGGCTGGTCCTGGCCATCAGGGTCACAGGGTCTCCCATCCTTCTCGCTGTACAACGAGGAGCCATCACCTTCAACAAGGGGTGCCAACTTTGCAAAAGGTGGGAGGTGGGCTAAGCCCTCTTGCACAGGGCACACATTCACGCCCGCCCACCCAGCGCCTTCTCGAAGGCCGCCTCCCCCAGGCAGCGGCCTAGCCACGCAACCACGGGCGCGAAGCGCTCCTGCGCCGGCCGGCCCAGCGCGCCGCCGAACAGCGGGGCCAGGGCGGCGGCCAGGGCCACGTCCGCAAGCGTGGCACTGTTAGACAGCTGTGTGGGAGGGGGCACGGGCAGGGCAGGGGAGGGCAGGGGAGGGCAGGGTCAACCGTACAGAGGGTTCCGTACTGCGCGCGGGGCGCACGGTTGGGCCGTCGGGGTGCCGTTACTCTCAGTGCGAAGTCTGGTGGCAGTGGCAGGTGGCAGGAGCGGGTAAATGCACTCCATGGCACCAGTTTTGCGTTTAGTCATAATTTGTACTGAGATCGGGGTGCCGCTGCTCAGTTTGCAACGGTCTGGTGGCAGGTGGCAGGCGCGGGCCGGCGCAACCAGGTCCCATGGCACCAGTTTGTCCAGACTTGTCGGGCGTCTACCACAAGCCAAGCCTGAGGTGTCCAGCAGCACACTTTATGCGCCCCACACTAGGATCCCGTCTGTTCATTGCCCCATGTCCGCCCGCCGCCAAGCCTGTAGCCCACCGCCTAACCCCACCCCTGCCCCACCTCTTGTTCCCGCCGACCCACGCCATCCCCCTTCCTTCTGACCGCCTCGCCCATAAAGATTACCCTACCCGTCACAAAGCCACCTGCCAATCACCTAGCATCCAACACTCACACCACGCCCACGCCCATGCCTCAACACCTCCCCTTACCCCTGCCAGCACGCCCACGCCCACCCCTGCCCCACACCCACCAGGAACTTGTGCCCCGCCTGAGGGTGGGAAAATTCCTAACCCACAGTCCCACACCATTCCTAACCCACACCATTCCTAACCCACACCCACCAGGAACTTGTGCCCCACCGCCAGCACCACCTGCGTCTGCTCCAGGGCGCCGGTGGCGGCAGCCTTGGCCGCCTCACGGCCTGAGGGTGGGATAATGCACAGGCGTAGGGCGTAGTATGGCAACCGACTGCAAACTGGGGAGGGGGGGCGAGAGCCCGAGCTCCGACCCATGCAGGGGATGGGAAGACACAGGCGGAAAGGGCGACGTGTGGCAACCCAATGCAACTGAACGGCGGATCCGCTACCGTAGTGGCACAAATTTCAATGCCATGCTCGCCGGGAGGCAATTAATTTGCGTTTTTGACAAGGGCCCCAGCAGTTAATTTTCCGTTTTGACAGGCACGTGTCGACCCACAAAACAGCGACCGTATGGCCCCTATGAAGGGCCAAGGCACGCAGGACCAGCAGGAACAGAGCTTG
>VFQN01001371.1_pt1 | contig 40979 bp, 69 predicted proteins | sample 3512371 | NCBI WGS metagenome assembly VFQN01 (sample SAMN10412370, study PRJNA504923) | tailings metagenome | isolation source: Replicate 2 from Balatoc abandoned mine | place: Philippines: Itogon, Benguet | collected 2017-08-28 | reverse complement strand
CCCCCCCCCTCCTCGTCCGCCCCTCCACCTCCCCCCCCCCCCCCCCCCCCCCCCCCCCCCATGGTGGCCGATGTCCTCATCACAACCTCTCCCAAGGGGCCTAACACCACCAACGGGCACTTCACTCGGTGCGAGGCTGCTTAGCTGTTGCTGACTGTTCCTACCACCTGGCCAGTAGCCCACTGCTCTCGATGACCTCACCCGCTACAGCTCAGCAGCTGCTGAATACTCACGCTCCAAGCATGGGTGCACGTGCTGTACGGGAACCAGTCCTGCTTTGCTGCGTTTGCCAAGGCCAACGGAGGACCCTGGAGTAGAAGGGCCGCAACAGGTATGAGCTCTTGTGCTTGCTGCGGTCCATCATGTTGCCTTCGTTGTGTGCAAGGACCTGTTAAGCGCAGGCCTGATGCTTCGCTGCTTATGCTGGACAAAGTCAACTGCTATTTTGTCCTCGATTTACTCTGGTACCGTATCTGGGCCGGCAGCACCGGCGGCACACACGTCGTCGGACCTCTAAGCTCTAACCAACAGCAACGCAAGGTCGGGCACCACCATGAAAGGAAGGTAGACTCCCCGGAAAGCGCACAATGCAAGCATATTATATTCGTCAACGACGCAACAGGACCTCACCGTTTGCTACCTCGCTCCAGGAAGAATAGCAGGCATGTGTAACTCCTCAAGCACTCACTCAACTCGACGCACAACGGGAACGTGCATTCAAACGCAAGACTCTGCCACATGCTGCCAACAGCAGACGAGTAGTTAGCACGCAGCACAAGCTACACAAAAGGCTGAGTGCTCAGGGACGCCCCTGCATGTGCGCTAGTAGACGCCCACCAATGCCGATGCACTCCACGTGCACAACTCTTCTCTTCTCAACCTCCCATTGCACCTATCGCACACGAACCTCAGGGCAGAAGTCCGGTGCGGCCCCACGCATGCCCGGCACAGCCCCCCAGGCCCCCGGGCAACGCACGGCGTCCAGCACCTATCACTCCACCGCTCCACCTGACACATCACCGAAACACGAACTCATCCCATCTCGCCGCGCCGCATCCTGCTTCCTGCATCACCTCCACGCCTCTGTCCACCCCAAGTTACCACCTCAAAACACGCTTGCCCGTCCAGCATCCGTTACCACCGCCTCGATACACCGCTCCCGCCGCCTCACACTCTTGAAACCACGTCTAGCGACTGTCGCCCTCCATGCCTCACCTGGCTCCACAGCCCGTGCTACAGACGCCTTCCCACAGCACCGCTGCGCATTTCCCCGCTTCTTCGCTCGTTCGTTCCTCCCTCCCGGATACCGGCCTGCCAAAGACCCAGACCCAACCGCTCGGTCGTGTGCAACAGGAGTAACAGCAGCTCTACAGGGCCTTGGCCATCTTCAGTGTCACCTCGGCTTACGATCCTGAGACACACAAGCCTCAGGGCTAGGCCTGCTCCTGCCATTGCTGCTGCCGCTGTTCCGCGCAGCGCTACTTGCCGCTTGGTGCAGCAGCTTCCGCAGGGACAGCAGCACAGGCTGTCTTACTCGATGGACAGCGGGCGGTCGGCCCAGCCGTACTCGCCCTTGTGCCTGTCGTACATGGCCTGCAGCTCGTCGATCGTAGCGCTGAGCAGCTTGTCAACCTGGGGGTGGGTTAACGGGGCCGTGGGTTAAGGGCACGGTGTACACGAGCAAATGGCACGTGCCCTTATCGGTGAGGCCAACTGAGGTTTTGCGCGGGAGCGCCGGGCTAGTTGCCGACATGAACACGCGGAGGCATCCGTTCGCTAACGCGCGGCAATCAACGCCTACACACGTTGCCCACACGTTACCTGCTGGTCAAAGTCGGGCGCATCGCGAGACACCTTGGGCACAGGGATGGGCCGGCCGTTGACCTGCACACAGATGGGTCACGGGTGGTTGGAGGTGCTTACGACGGTTGTCGTTGTGGTGAGCAACGGTGAACGGTTGGCTGCGGCTGCGGCAGGGGAGCTGGGCTTAGCCAGAGCGGGAGAGGGGCGCACACCGCTCCTTATCCGCGGGCAGTGGCGAAGCCCCACGGACAGGCCGGCAGGACCGCAAGAGCCTACGCCGGTAACCAGTTAGTCTCGAGGCGCGTCGCAACCTCAGCCCCCCGTCCCCCGCCGCCCGTTCCCGGTCCCTTTGCCACTCTGCCGATACCAGCCCCACAGCCCCGCCGTAAGCGCGAGGCGCCCACAGCACATGTGCGTCATTCGTGCTACTCCACAGGGGCACCGTACTCGTTGCAGTAAGCCCTTTCGCAGTACTTGCCTGACACGTCAACAGCTACTGCGTGGCCTACCATGTAAACGCGCGCCCTTCGTTCCTGTTCTTTTTTCTGCTACGTTCTGCCTCCCGGCGGTCACCCCTGCTTCCGCCCACTGGCTGTTGCCCCCACGCACCTCACCCACTCCCGCCCCTAAGCCTCCGCCCGCCCTGCCGTCAGCGAGACGCGCCCAGCTATGCCCAACTACAGGGTTGACTTGCATTAAGCCCTATCGCGGTCTTGTCATGTCATGACGCAACGATACCGGCAGGTACAGCAGTCAAGCGACCCCCCCCTGTAAATGGGCATTATGCCCTATCACAGCCTTGTCATGTCACGACACAACGATACCGGTAGCCACCGCAGCGACCCAGTGACCCACCATGTAGATGGGCATGGGCTTGGGCACGGGCAGGCCCATCCAGCCGGTGAGCACGCCCAGCGACACGCGGATGCGGCGGGAGATGTCCGCCAAGGAGCGAGGGCCGAAGCTGAGCACCTGGCGGGCGTGGGGCGGTGGGGGCAGGGGCGCGGCGGGTGCGTGTGCCAGGATGTGCCACAGTAAGCTGCTAGGGGCTGCCGGGGCATACGGTACACCCCTGGACGCGCTGCTGCCTGGACCGCGTGTGCCATGATGTGTGTACGTGCCAGGATGCGCCCTGGCCAGCTGTTACCGTAAGGCCCGGACAAGCTAGCCTCAAACATCCCCTTGGCGTTGCACCTCTCCCGGCAGGATTGTTCTAAGTCGTAGCCTAAAGCGCAGGAGTTGCACAGACACCAGTGCCGAAGTCGCCGCGCATGCGGGTGTGCTGGTGCGTCTCGGACTGACAACTAGTGCTGTTCAGGCGTGTTCGCAAGCGCCGCTGCCGCACCTGGCTCTGCCCGAAGTAGTAGACGCACACGATGCCGTCCACCTGCTCCTCCAGCGCGATGCGCGCGAAGCCGCGGCGGCCCAGCAGCTTGATGCGCTCGCGCTTGGGGTCCTGCGGGGGAGGCAGGTCCACGGGGCATGTGTATAAGCGAGGGTGTGGGCTAAGGGCAATGCGATGCAGGTCAGTGTGGTGGAGGACCACGCCCCGCAGCTTGAGGCCCTCGCGCTTGGGGTCCTGCCGGGATGACGGACAGGGTGCATGCATCCGAACCAAAAACGTATACCGGTGTCACTCAGTGCAGCGCCAAAAGCACCGGGCTGACAAAGTGGAGGAACCGCGGTCCGCAGCTTGCCGAGCTCGCTGTTGGAATCTTGCAAGCTGACGCCCCTCACCTCCCCCTACCTGCATCTCCTTTCCCCTTTTCGCCCCCACCTGCATGTACATCTCCGCGATGCCGCCCACCACCACCGCCACGCTGCCCCGCCGCAGCAGCTGCTTGAAATTCTTGCCGGTGGCGGGCACGGAGCCGATCCACCTGCGGACAGGTACGGTAAGATACGGCAGCGGGGGACCTCCATCAGCTTGTAAATCGACAGCACAGCACGGAGGGCAGGCCGCAAGATCAATGGCGGGCGCTGACGCGCACGCTTTGCTGCTGATGTACGACGGTGTCTTGCTGACAGACTCACGAGATGAAGTGCCTCCAGAAGGGCACGTAGAAGACGGCTGTGGCTGCCACGCTGTATATGGCCATGTGGGGAAACAGCGTCTGCATGAGGGTGCCGGCCACGATGGGGCCTGCGGGAGAGGGAAGAGGGAGGGGGAGGGAGGGGATAGGGAAGGGCGGTCGGGGGGCCAGGTGCCGGGGTAGGACGAGGGTTAGGGGCAAGCTCCGGTGTACGGTCGAAGAGCCATGCGCCAGATGTGAGGACGCTTCGCGCCAGCGCGCGAGTCTGAGTGGCACTGTCTAGCAGCCGTCCCATGAGACAACACGTTCCAAACTCGGGGGCGGGCCAGGGCGAGCCGTCGAGCCTCTGGAGCTGCGCATGGTTGTGCTGCCACACAAGCACATGGGGCCCCTAGGGAGATGCTGCCTGCAGGTGGAAACAGCCTCGGGTAAGGCAATCTGCACGGGTGCCCAACCATCCCCCAACGGCTTCCTGTACTGCATCCCGTTTAGTCTGGCCCTGAAACCCAACGCACATCCTGAATGCGTACCCAGGCCGTGCCCACCACCCACCGATTGGGAAGGCGCCGTGCGGAAACCTGCGCGACATGGCAGCGTGGGCACGGGACCAGGGCAAGTCAGAGCGGGGCGGCAAGGAGGACCAGTCGTGATCGCCGGGCTATAACAAGTGGGCAACGGGCTTTGGAGTAGGGCCCGATGCCACACCGCTGGCTCGTGTATGCGCCCACGTGCCTCCAGCAACCACACAGCACCCCGCTTCCGTCAGCTGGTGCACGCAGCAGCACGCAGCGCGCAGCGCACCTCCCGAGTCCCCTCGCGCTCCACTACCGTACCGGTAGCCACGTGTGCTCAAAAGCCCTCCGGCTTCCCGTCGGGTCTGCCCCCGTGCACCGTAGCTAGCACTGTCTGCCCCCGAACGCCGCGAAATCCATGCCCATCCACACTCACTCGACAAAGATGTATCGCTTGTTGGGGTCCAGCGGCTCCTCGACCAGGAACGAGTAGTGGAAGTAGTGGCGCCACGTCTTGAACAGCCACAGCCGGTTGAAGGCGGGCCACAGCACGGGCTTGGCGGGCAGCGCCAGCGTGGACAGCAGCGCCAGCACCACGTAGCGGCACCAGGGGAACCAGTACGACAGGATGCAGATGAGCAGAAAGTAGTTCTGGGGGCCGGGCGGGGAGGTGAGGGGTAAGCAGGCGGGACGGGAGAAGGGTAGGGGAAGGCCGCTTGGGCACTTTGCCCCACCGTCTTGTCGCCTGCCCTTCCAGCGCGCGTACATGTGCGCACAAGCGAGCTCGCGTGTCTGCCCCATAGCCCATAGCGGGCCGCATGAAATGCTTCGGTCGGTGTGTGGCCATGCCCAGCATACCCCCGGATACGCTCCACCGGAACCCGTACCCCGAACTGCTCCGCCGCAGCTCCGGATGCACGTGACGTCTAGTGACACACGACAACACGTGCCATACGGCTCGCATGTACGGCGTATGGCGTTGCGCGTGCGTGTGGCTGCCAGGCCCAGTGTGCCCTGACTCCCGCTAGCTCGTAGCGGCTCATAGCCAGCCCTCCCGGAGCAAACACGTGCATGCACATGCTCACTTGTACGTCCATCCCGCAGCCTTGGCGAGACGCCAGGATCATCCCAATGGTAGGGCCCAGGCTCACGAACCAACCAGACCGCCATGCAAGGCCCATCCACGTACCCCCGTTACCGCGCCCACACCCCTACACGCCTCGCACATCGCAACCCAGTAACAGACGTACCATGAAGCCCACGTATATGGTCATTGTAATCGCGGCCAGGATCTGGATGAAGATGTTCTGCCGCTGGTTGGGTCCGAAGCCTGGGATAGAGCGGGCCGGGGGCGCGTCGGACTGGTCGGCTGTGGATAGCAGCGTGCTAGGCGCGCACCGTACGGGTCGGGTGCCCATGCCCTTTGGGCAGTCGCGGATGCGGGTAGCACCGTGACGCTGCTTGCGTCCAGTATTGTGTGTTGCGTGGAAGAAACACTGACACGCGTCATGTGCACGAGTGCGGATACGCAGGGGGACACGGCTCCCGCGAGTAGGTGGTGTGGTGTGCCGGACAGTAAGCTCCAGGATGCATATGAGCAGTAGGCCAAAAGATAGGTAATTCCTCCACTGCGGGCTGGCGGGGCGTGTGGTCCAGGGCAACTTACGGCTCCTAAGTGCACGGGCTTGTCCGACGGACCTACCATTGAGGCATCCCAGCACTCACCATCTGCGTACACGCGCACGTTCGGGGGCGGGTCCTCCCCTGGCTTCAGCGTGTGCGTCGACACCTTAACGGCCTTGTCAGCCATGCTGCTGGTATATCCGGTTTCCCAAGCGTGTCAGGAGAAAAGGAAGCCAATGGTTCCGCTGGGCTGCGCTGGATTTGCCTAAGTGCCTAACCAGTGTTTACCCCCCACAGTCCCGCGCCGCTTTAAGGATTCTGGATGCTAGGTCGGTCCCTTGCGAGAGATGAGGCCCAGCCAAAAGGCGAATTGGAAGCGTTTTGCCGTCGACGATGCGATGGTGCGCGCGGAAGTTGGTGTTATTAGCCCGAGTCTTAGCGTGCCTCTTGTGTATCAAGATTCCTAATGCAGTTACTGACCAGGTATGGAGCTGCCACCGCGCGAGCTGCAACTTGGTGCATGGGTGGTACGGTCCCCTGGTCCAGAGCTGCGAGCACAGCAAACAGCTGGCCTCACCACCGAAATTCGTTCACCTAGGTTGAATCACTTAGCCTGAACCTGAAAAATGGCCCTGCTTGCTCGCAAGTCCGCGGTTGCGGCTGGTACTCGCTCCAGCGTTGTTCCTTTCACCAGCCGTGTGTCTGTGGCCGCCCGGCCCCGCGTCAGCGCTGCTGCCCCTGTCAGCCGTCAGGCTCAGCAGATTGTTTGCCAAGCAGCAGCTGCGGAGGTCGCCGATAAGCCTGCCAATGTTCACCCGTCGCCGCTGAGCATTGCTCCCCCGGCGACCTACGCCATCGTGGAAATTGGTGGCACCCAGATGTTCGTGGAGCCTGGCAAGTGGTACACTTGCAACCGCCTGAAGGTGGACGTGGGCAGCAAGATTAAGTTCGGCCGCGTGCTGGCTCTGAAGCATGACGGCAAGCTGACCGTGGGCAAGCCTTACCTGACGAACGTCGCCGTGGAGGCTGAGGTTATTGAGGAGCTCCGCGGGCCAAAGGTCATTGTCTACAAGATGCGGCCCAAGAAGCACTACCGCCGGAAGCAGGGCCACCGCCAGGACCTGTCGAAGTTCATGGTCACCAGCATCAGCGCGCAGTAATTGACTTTATCAGAACATTGAGGGTCTAAATTTATTTGCAAGCTGGTCACGTGGAGGACGTCCGTTGCGCTGCTTGCTGCGGGCGGCGGATTTCGGGCCTCGCGGAGGACGCTGCGGGCGTCGTGAGGGCTCAGGACGGGTGCGGCATGCAATTTGGCGATTTGAGGTCGCCGGGAGGGCAGAGTGCCGCATTTTCCCGCGCGGCGCCAGGCCAAGGGGTTTGTGAGGCTGAGGCTGCTGCCCTAAGGCTGGCGTAGCCCTCCTCTCGATATAGGGGTCATGGCGACCTCAGGGCCGCATCTTCGCTCATAGATTGTAGTGTGCTGGCGCATGGTGGTGTTTGTGTGACGGGTGTGGTGGTGTGGGAGTGACACGTGCCCTGGGCCTTTTGGTCGTGAACGCAAGGACGGATAAACACATTGGCACGAGTGCAGGGCTTGTGCCGCGATGATGTAAGTGGACACGGAAATGAACATGCTGGTTCTCTTCGCTCGCCGTCTCCGGATGTTTCATGAGGGCTGGGAACCGGGGAGCTGGTGGATGTGAGCGTGCGCACTGGGCTCGCTTGGCTGCAACAAAGAAGTGGGTGTACGTGCAGATGCATCCGTAGGGATAGGGAGGAAAGCATATTGGGACAGGGAGGAAAGCGCGTGTCCTACCGTAGGCAATGCCTCAATGTGGGCGGGTACACGGTTCCCGGTACGTCCAGCACACGCGCATTATGTGTGCTATGCAACAGCTTTGGTTGAATCTGGTAGGCATGCAATGCCGCTTAAACGAGCGGGTCAGCCGCAGCGCAGCCACAGTTGTGCCTAAGCCATCAGCCACCACAGCTAGACTGTAAAACCTACAGAGCCTCCAGCAACGGCCAAACGGTTTTTGGGCTGAGCTCCCGGCGCGAAGCGCATTCGGGAGGGCGAAGCCCCCCGTTGTTACCCATGGTCTGCCTGCGTGCCCAAACTACGCCTATACGGTAACCGATAGCATGCAACAGTCCGATGGGAAGGCGTCCAGGCAAGAAACCCCGACTCAGCTAGAAAGGTAACGCAGGCCAGGTCGTCCGCATGTCGTCCAGCGTGGCCCCCGCCGCCTGCCATGCGCTGACCGGTGCTCGTCACAACACGTGGCAATTCAGCGTACCCAGGGTCTTCGCACCATGGGTGCTGACACGCAACCTCCCAGCATCTACCGTACGTCACCTTCGCACCACTAGATTCAGCACCGACCCCTGCCCCACTACCCCCACCCCCCAAACCCCTTCAACCTCCAACCCCTCATAGCGCCGCTGCTGCAGCCTCCCCCGCCTCTGCCACCTGCCCCTCACCCCCTTGCGCCGCTCCCTCCGCCCCTTCCGCCCCCGCCCCATCCCCTTGCCGCTGCCCCGCCTCCGCCTCCGCCCCCGCCTCCGCGCCCTGCTGCCCCTGCCCCTGCCGCTCCTCCTGCGCCACCACCTCCTGCGCTACGGCGAAGGCCGCCGCGTCGTCGGCGTTGAAGTTCCAGGCGGGCAGCAGCGAGGTGATGAAGCCCACCACGAACACCAGCACCTCTGTCAGGATGCCCCTGGGGGTGATGCAAGGCCGTACCGGGATTGCAGGTCAGCACAGACCGCAGGGCATAGTCAGGATGCAACAGCAGCTCTGTCACGATGTCCCTGGGGTTACGGTAGTGTGTGGCAGGATGGGGTTACGGTGGTATACAACAGAGGCCGGGTCGGCATAGTCGTGAAGTGACGCTGGGGCACGGGAAGGTGCAGCACGGCCTGACGGTGTGCAGTTGGGGGGTTGTGGCTTCGCATAGTCACGAGACATGCAGTGGCTTTACGAACACACAGGGGGCCGGGGGCAGTGCTTAAATGGGCGCGTGCGAGTTGGATGCACAACTGACGCTGGGAGTGCCACCAGAGAGGCGTGCGCGAAAGGGCCTCGTTGGCCCCAGACATGGAGAACTGCTTATACCTGCCACCGTCTGGTCATTGCACACTAAAGGAGACACCGCACCGTACGCACCTGCGAGCTGGCCGCTGCTGCTGCGCTGCCTGCTGCTGTTGCCCTCCCGCGCCGCCTTGCCCGTCTGCCGCTGCTGCCCCTGCTCCCCCAGCTGCCGCACCCGGCAGCTGCTGCTGCTGCTGCTGCTGCTGCGGAATGGCGTGTATACCGCGCAGTAGGCGGCGGAAGGGCGCCCACGTGGTCACCCACAGCACCAGCCCGCCGATGACCAGCGCCAGGAACCGCTCCCATGTGAAGTGCTGCGCGGGGAGTTGAGGGGTGGGCGCAGAGCCGCAAAGCAAATGAAAGGGGAAACGTGCTGGGGTATGTGACAGGGACATGACAGCCCAAGCTCTCAGTGCCGTACATAGACTCTCTTTGCAACCTTGCATGGCTGGCGCATCGTAATTAGTCAACCCACCCCCACTTGCAAAGCAAGCCCGACCCCATTCCGCCGATCCCAGAGCCTGCGTCTCTTGACTTCCGACGTTTTTGTGTGACGGCCCCCCTCGGTGCCCAACCGAACTCATTCGCCGCATCCCACTGCCGGAAGCCAATCTACCCAACCTCAGCCCCACCCCTGCCCCTGCCCACCTGGTACAGCACCACCCCTGCCCCTGCCCACCTGGTACAGCACCACCCCGAACACCAGGACCTGCAGCAGCGCCCGCATGTTGATGCGGATGGTGAACACGCGCGGCCGCCGCGCCGCGCCGCCGGCGGCCGGAGCAGCAGGGGCAGCGGCGGCGGCGGCGCCGGCCCCCGCGGCCGCGCCCCCGCCCGCCGCCCCCCGGTTGCGCAGCGCCTGCGGGTCGCCCAGCACCAGCACACGCCGCTGGCGGAGGCCTGCGGGGGGCACAGGGCCCACGGAATTGTTTGGCATTTTGGCACGCGAAGGGCAGGGAAGTACAGGCCGCTGCACGGGTACCAGGTCCCGTGGGCTTTGGACAGCAAAGGATGAGGAACCGGTGTGAAGAACTATGGTAGGCCGCCAGCGTGCATTTGGGCATGCCTACGGCCGTACCCAGCAGGGTCCCCCATGACCCGTCCGGTGTACTGACGACTGTACCAAGATCCGTTGCCATAGGGGCACCCGGGCTGTGCGCTCACGTACCTCACTACCCGGCAGCAACAGCACCGAAGTAAGGTACCCAATAATTGCTGCATATAAGCGCCGTCCTGCACGCCGCTGGCCAGGACCACCGCACGCCATCCGGACTCCCCATATTCACAGTCCTCGACCCGTCTCCGCCCCGCGCCCGGCCCTACGGCGCACCTGTTCCCGCCTGCTCCCCCTGCCTGCCCTCCTGCCCGGCGCCCAGCAGGTGCCGCAGGATGTGCACCTGCGCGTCCTCCAGCCCGCCCGCCAGCGCAGCACGGTCTGCGGCGGCCGCCAGGCCCCCCGGCCCCAGCAGCGCAAGCAGCTGGCCGTTGTACGGGTACGGGTACGGCGGGAGCTGGGCGCCGTACGGGTCCACGTGCGCCCCGTCGGCCGGTCTGCGGCCTGCCGCGAGGGGGTCCAGCGGGGGGTAGGCGCTGGGGAAGGGCGCGTGCGGCACGGGGAGCGGATAGCCTGGGGGGAAGTAGGGCTGCGGGAGTGGCCAGGGCGGGAGCGAGCGGGGGCAGGGGTGAGGAGCGCAAGGCGTCAGGGCAGCGGTTTGGATTGGAGGGGACAAGGATGTATGCATAGCTTCCGGCCTTCCGGTGCACGCGGGACAGGGGCCAGAACACAAGGGCAAAGCAGCTGGGCCAGGGGCTGCAACGGTGCTGCCAGAAAGCGGTAGAGCCACCGGTCCTGTACCAGTACACGTTTTCCTCGCGTTTCACGCGTACCAACCGGTCCAGACAGCCGCTAGAACGCTGCGGACCCAAGCCACGGGCCCGCAGGCGTGCAGGGATACACACCCACCGGGCCGTAGGCGGGGACGAACATGGGCACCATGGCGACCCCGCCCTCCGCGGTTGCAGCCTCGCCAGCGGCAGGGGCCGAGGTGCTAGCAGCGGCCGCTGCCGCCGAGCCGGCGCCCCCCGCATCCGCACCCACGCCCACGCCGCTGCCCTCCCTGCTCGTGGCCGCCGCCTGCTCCTGCGGCTGTTGCGGCTGCGGGTCCCCGACAGCCAGCGCGCTGAGCGCTGCGCTGTAGGCTGCATGGTAAGCCGCGCCCACAACGGGGTTGTAGTAGGAGTACGGCATGCCGACTGTCCCTGGGGGTGCTACACCCACGGCAGGGGTTGGGCAGGAGGCATGTGCTCCTGGTGCTGTGGAGGAGGGGGGAGCAGCTGCGTGCAGCCCCGCTGCAGCCATGCCCATGCCGGGCCATGCTGATAGCCATGGGTTGGACGCGTGGAATGCGTCTGGTTGGGGGTGGGATGCGGTGGAGGCTGTTGCGGGCTGTGAGGGAGCAGCTGCGGGTGGTGGTGCTGGTGCGGCGGGGGCGGTAGCCGCCCGCTCGGCGGTGCGGGTTGGTGGAGGGATGGGGCGTGCAGGTGAGGGCGCAGCGGATGAGGCTGTTGCGGTGGATGTGTGCGTCCCGGTGGCAGGGAAGGAGGTGCTGCGGGAGGGGGATGCTGAGGACCCCGCACTGGCGATGCCCGAAGACCGCTGCTTTACGACCAGGTGAATGCTGTGCGGGCCCTCCAGAGAGTCATGCTGCAAGGATGACGGAGGCCACGACAACACTGTTACAGTAAGCACCTTCACGGTCTTACTCGCACGTCGCAGTCGCCTGGCCCAGATCAGGCCTGCGGGGTGCTTGAGACCTACCTTGCTGACAAGGTCTCGAAGCCTCACAGTTGGGTCTTTCAGAACTTTGCCGGCATATATGAGCTGCGAGCATAGTTGATGTTTTGTGAATTGCTGCACAGGGAAGCTTGGCGTTGAAGGCCATTCTACCCTCCACGCCAATCCTCACCGTCTGGTCTGCTGGCTGCGGTTTTCCTTCATATACTTCGGAAAGGCGCTCTTGTAGATCAGCGACGGTTGCGTCAAGGCGAAATGGCATTGTAAAGTGGGCATGACGACTTGGGCACTTGATTACCAGAGTTGTATCATCTGTAGAGGCCATTATGGACCACAGCGCAACGCTCAATCCGCGTCAGCTGCCGCGCGTGTTCACACACTTCAGGAGGCGACGCTCGGCTCGACTAACCGCTCCTGCAACCGACCGTCGATGTACAAATAGCCTGCCCCGGACACGTCGCCACCAGGCTCATTCTTCTATTTCCGCAATCTTACATTGCAGCACAGTAGCGCCATGAGCTTTACCCTTTCAGAGGTGCCGTCTGAGCTCTATCTAGGGCCAAACGGAGGAACCACCCAGTATCGGACAAATGGGAGAGGGCTGAAAATCTGCTCATACTACTGGCCTAGCAAGGGTCCAGCGAAGGTATGACAATGTTCGGAGGACGCGAAAGGGGACGCGGACACGGCACGGTCGATACGCACACGTTCATACGTGCGTCGTGTTGCAGTGACATATTCAGGAGCACTTGCAGAGCCAAATGGTCGGCTGTAAGCATCCTACACGCGCTTGGACTGGCAACCTTTCAGGAAGGGGCCCGCGCAACCCCCTTTGGCGGGCACCGCAGCCCGCGGAGTGGAAGCTGCACCCCACGCTTCCAGTCGAAACCCACACCACCCGCCATGCTCACCCGGTTGCGCATTAGCGTCGTTGCATATGCTGCACACTTTAACTAACACCATCAGGATGCATAATGCGCCCTCCATGGCCCATATCGTACGCATCATTCCGTTCCCTCCACCCGCATGTGATCATGCGCAGGGCATCCTGGTCTTGGCCCACGGCCATGGCTGCTACCTCTGTTTCGACTACCTAAGGAACCAGGTGGGCCACACACAATCTTAGCACACGTGCACGTCATGCAGCACCGATAACTGAGAACGATTGTGCGCTCTCCACCTGCACCCCACACCATGACGTCGCCCCAAGTGCAACCCGCTGGGGGCCCCTTTCCTTGCCGGCCATCAGAGGCCCCAGCGAAGACTGCAGCAACCTGGATTTTTGCGTTCTTCTTCATACACTCGCCGCCTTCGGCTGTAGGACAGCCACCCTATGCCGCCATGCCATAACCCACGTGGCTCTCAGCTGCCCGCACGGCCCCACCACATCGTGGCACGTGGCTGAGTGCAACAACCGTCTGTCTTGCACCCTCCGCACCCCACAACAGCCACATATCAACCAAAGATGTGGACATGAACGCCCCTATGCTCAAGTGCCTCATACCGACGTGCCATAGCACCCGGCTCCCAGGGCACCCAAACCCTGAACCTCCCCCTGAAGCTTTCCTTCCAACCCGCCAGGCTCCCGGCGCCCGCTCATCCCAAAGGTCCTGGCGCATTGTTTAGTATGCACACCACACCTGCAACAACCACCCCGTCACAGCTGCTACACCCCGCGAACACCGTACACGCGCTCGCTCGCAGGGCGCCGGCCTGCCCACGGTGTACGACGGCAGCTTCGTGCAGCTGCTCAACGAGGCAGGCTTTGCAGTGTGCGGCCACGACAACCGCGGCGCGGGGCGCTCCGAGGGGCTGCGCTGCTACTGCGACTCCTTTGATGACTACGTCAACGACTTTGTGGAGACGGCCAGGTGGGTCACAGTTGTGGGTTGGAGGCTGACCCACGTCGTGGCACCTCTCGTAAGTGACACGGGGGAGGGTAACGTAGTGAGGAGTGAGCCTGGGGGTTGCCGGAGCATGGTGGCAGGCCTGGTCAAGCCAGGTGTTGACCCATAGCATCACCTGACGCGAAGCGAAGGGGTTCCTGGGGTATGTGGTGAGAGGGAAAGCAAGTTTGTGCACAGGCGGGGTGTTGATGTAGAGAGAGAGACACACCGACACCTCCTGACCTTACAGAGTATAGGAACCGGCTTTGCACTGCGAGTCACTCCACTCCACACTCCAGGGTATAACCTCAAGGCTCAGTGCCGTACGCGTGGGGATGACCGAACCCCAGCAGCACTCTGCATCAACACGGGGCGGGGTAATGGTGTCGGGAGGGCTACGAAAGTGGTACGGGTACGGTGTTCACCGCAGCCGCATCAGCAGCGCGGCCAGACAGGCTGAGGCGTGGTGTGTAGACCGTCCATCGACAGATATCAGGAGCGCTTGACATGAAGGTCCTAAATGTGTTGCATGCGGAACGCGACGTACTGTACGGGAGAAGTGCAGGGCCCCCCATGGCCACATCAGTCCCCTACTTATCGCACGCGGATACATCAGAAGTACGTTCACCAACGGGACATTGTACCGCTGTCCGTGTAACGGCACGTGTTGGCCTTCCCCCCGCAGGACGTGCGACACGTGCGGTCTGACTGTGATTCCCTGACGCCTTACACGGTTTCTCGCGCTTTACGCGTACCCCCCAGGACGTGCGACACGCTGGGTGTGCCCACCTTTACCCCCGGGCTGCCCAAGTACGCCCTGGGCATGTCCAAGGGCGGCTGCGTGGTGCTCACATCGGCGCTAATAGAGGTGCGGCATTGGCCCGGTAGATGCTGTCGTGCGTGGTCATAACATCGGCGCTAAAAGATGTGGGGCAGGTGGAGCGGTCACCGCTGTCCCGCTATGAGGCGGACCAGCTCATCATGCACCACGTCCTTGACATTCAACTCCACCACACTTGACACCTGCCAGCTGATCACTGCATCATTGCTACCGCAACCAGCCAACGTTGTCACCCTAACCCACATCGCCGCCACCGGCCCCGACGCCCCCCACCCGTCGCTGACAGTTTCCAGTTCCGTTACTTTGCGGCTTTGCCGTTACCCCCACCCGTCGTGTGGACCTGCCGCCGCTGTCCTCCCAATCTCCCCTGCACCACTAACACACACCTCCAACCCCGAGTTGCTATGCGGCGCAGTGGCATCCCCACCACCCAGCGACCCCGTTCCATGGCCTGTCCCTCCCTCCCTTCACTAGAATCGAGTTACCCGCCTTCGGCATGTCATCCATCTTCGCGTGCGGGCACCAGCGTGTCTTGGACGCTTCGCGCTGCCTGACGCCATTCCCCTCGCTCCATATGATCCGCCCACAGCCCGAGCTGTTCGCCGGGTTGGTTGCCCTGGCGCCCATGGTGTCCCTGGAGAAGGTGGCCAAGCGGGTGGGTTAATACACATAGCATGCACAGAGCGTGCGCTCGTCCCTGGAGAAGGCGGCCAAGCGGATGGGGTGAATAGGCCCGTTAATACACAGCATGAACCCTTGTACGCACGCAGTCACGTGCCCTGTGCCTGACCGGCCCCAGTGGCGGTGCATGCCCCTGGAGGTGGACACACGCTGCATCACATCACTTTGGCTGCGGCGCCTATCGGATACTGCTGCCCTTGCAACCGTTGCAATGCTCATCGTCTGGTCACTTGGCTGGTCCGAAAAATTTGGTGTGCGCGCACGCCTGCGACATACACATCTGGCGTATTGGCACGTTACACAGGCCCTCGGCGGTTACACACAGCGCGGCAGGCTCGCTGCGCTGCATGCTGACCCCGTGCCCCCACGCCGACACGATGCACCCTGCCCTCCTCCACCCGCCACCACCCGCAGGGCATCAACCCGTACCTCAGGTGAGCTAGCTGCGCCTTGCGGACACCCGCAGCGCTGAACGCCGTAGAAACGTTGTGGCTGGGCGTGGGATTTGGAGCGGTTAGCGGGTTGGTGCAGAGCGGGGGCACACTAAGAGGGTCGGGAAGGCCGCGGCCGCACTGCGGTGCCGGTTTTGCGGACGCCCAGCAGAGCGAACGTCACGGCAGCCCGGGCGCACGTATGTGGTGCCAACACCCCGACGCTATCACGACCCACCTGTTGCAGTGTGGGCAGTAGATACGGGCAGCAGTCGGCGCCCCGTTGGACGATGTCTGGTAGCATGTTTCACGTTTACAACACCACTTGCTTCTGCCTTGGTACGCTGTGTACACAAACCGGGGATTGTAGCAGACGCAACGCTACCAATCTGTTCAACATGCTGTTGGTCTTTATATGCACGAACCGCGCGACACATCTTTGCTCTCCCAACGCCGCCGCCTAACCAAACGACACCCACCTTTCGAAACACCCCCTCCGCACCGGCCCCAGGCCCGTCGGCTTCATCCTCAACAGGATCATCCCCACCGCATCCATCCTGGCGGTCAACCGGAACACCATGTTCCCAGACCTGCAGAAGGAGTACGACGACGGTACGTTGGCGGTTGGCGGTTGGTAGGGTAGTTCTGTTGGGGGAGCCGGCAGCGCGCGCGTCGGTCGTTCGTGAACGGCAGACAGGGCTAACTGTTTGCTTAAACGTTACATGATCCGGTAACTGACATTCAGTACCGCCCGCCCCGCGCAGATCCCAACTGCTTCCACCAAAGCACGCGAGTGCGGAGCGCACACGTGAGGCCGGGGCTGGGGCCAATGCAGATGGGGCTGGAGGGCAATGCAGAGGGGGCGGTGGAGGGCAGTGCAACGTAGCAGGGGGCTCACCGAGGGGGCAGGGGGCCTTAAAAGGAGGTAGGAGAGTGGCAGGAGGAGCTCGCTGCAGTGCTGGCCATGGGAAGCAGGATCAAGCGTATGCCACGTGTGGTGCACACCAACGGAACTCCAACTCCAGTACTTAACACAACGCTGGCTGGCCGCATCCTTTCCTGTTACTTTGCCGCTCCGCGGTAACCCCACCACCTACACGGCACGGAAAATGACATAAGCTCGTTGATACATTGGTGGCCAACCCACTCTGACACCCCAACGCCGACGCACCACCCCTAATACACACCCCACACCCGCGCCTACCTCCCCCAGGAGTACATGCGCGCCATCGAGTGGCTGGTGGCCAACCCCTGTGACACCAGTAACGCCAACGCACGACCCCTAATACACACGACCCTTAATACACACCTCCAGGAGTACATGCGCGCCACCGAGTGGCTGGTGGCCAACCAGGCCCGCCTCAAGCTGCCGCTGCTGCTGTTCCATTCGGAGGGCGACACGCAGACGGACCCCGAGGGCACCAAGCGGCTGTACGAGCAGGCGCAGGTGGGGCACTGTACGGCGTGTACGGCAGCACAATCCATGCCATTCACACCAAACGCACAGTTGCTGCCGCAGCTTCTAGCCGACGAGCGCTACTTGTGTTTGCTGCATGCGTGTCCTGGGCTGGGGTGGGCTGGGTGTGCAAGGTGCAATGCCGTCGGGCTGTGGCGTGTAGCGTACGGTATGGGCGCGGCTCGGGCTGTTACCGTACGGAGCTGTACCGTACTGCAGCATGAGCAGGGCGTGGTGAGTAGCTCAGCGTGGGGTAACGGGTAAGGATGGCCGCTGAGTTGGCACTGTTGGTGTGCCTTGCCACCTCGTCACCGCGTCGGCGGTTCTGCTCCGTGCTGCCCGCGACTAAATGGTCCGCCCCAATTGCATTTGCAATTGCAATAGGACTTCTTGGCTATGTTCCGATCTGCTCCTTTCCGAATCGGTTTGCCCAGAGCGAGGACAAGACGTTCATCGCGCCGCCCGGCATGTGGCACATCCTGCTCAAGGAGAAGGGCAACGAGCAGGTGGGATGTGGGGAGGGCGCACACATGGACCCCTAACAGTTGATCACTATGGCCTTCGGGGGGCCTGTTGGGCCCGCTATCCGCACACAAATATAATACGCCGGAGCGGTGGTGTGGTGTGGAGCGGGTACAAAGGCACAGATGCCACATTGTGGTATGCGGCAGATGGCGTGCAATCCTTGCTAGCGCCGTGCCTCCCCCAAGGCCCATGCCCATCCCCTGTTCCCTTTGGCGACGGGCACCTATCCTAGGTCAATCTTGTGGACGTGCGTTGCAGCTGCTCCCATGCTTGCCCCCGTCCCTGTGCGCCCCCCGTGCTGCATCGTTGCTATGCATACCATGCCCGTCCTTCACACTGTGCTGTCGCTTAGCTGTCAGTTGGTTGTCGTGCTGCAGGTGAAGCGGCAGGTTGTGGACTGGCTGCTGCAGCACGCGGGGGCCAAGACGGCGGGCGCGGGCGCGGGCGCGGGCGCGGGCGCTGGCGCGGGGGCGGCGACCGCGCAGTGAAGGAGGAGAGGCAGGGGGTTAAACGTGCTTGCGAGCTTTGCGGGGCGCGTGACTCAGCTTACTGTGCGGTGTGCACTGGAGCAGCTCGTGATGGGTGACTTCCTGCGCGCCACATTGGCGTTTGCTGCAGACAGACTAGACAGGGGACAGCTTTTACCAGCCATGGCGATGCAGGTTGGCGCCGCTTCAGGATAGTGTGCATTACATTAAGTAGCGCCGGGTTTGCTCAGGGTAGGCAGGTACTTATGCTGGTGCGCCCAAGGCGCACCTTGACATCTGGTGCCGCGTGGTGTGTTCCCTCGTGTCCTGATGTCATCCGAAAGGTGCTGCTTTCCTTTGTATTTTGGGGGCCTATGTATGTATACTATTCTTGAGCCGCGCGTGCTTGATGTATAACTAGTGCCCAGTGCCACGTGTGTCCTGGTGTGTCCCAACAGTGCGAGAGTTTACGGTCCGGTTGGCAGGAGGCAGGGCCACTGGCGCGCTGACGTGTAACCTGTGGAGGCGGGCGGGAGGTGACGTGGCACAACTTGCACAGATGGCAGCCGTGGCACGTGTCCGGGTAGAGCGTCCGGCTGGTCCGGGTAGAGCAGGATGAGGGTATGCAGGCGTTAGCTGTGTCTGTGTCCCTGTCACTCATAGCTCCTAATTGGAGAGTGGTGAGCGCTGCCGCAAGGCAACCGTGTGGTCAGTGTGGTTCAACGACTAGCATGCCAATACCGGTAGCAGGTAGCCCTTGCGTGTGTTTCCCACTGCGGGCCCTAACTGTAGCGCTGCTACTGCGCAGCCTGCGTGTGTTTCGCACTCCGTTGTGGGCCCTGAATGTAACGCTGCTACTGCGTAGCCTGCGTGTGTTTCCCACTTTGGGCCTTGACTGCAACGCTGCTATCGCGGAGCCGCTACGCATTGCCTCAGCGACTCGCTGCATATGACCGTGCGTTGGGCATCAGGGGGAGCTCCCCTGTGGGGCATGGCGGGTTGGCGGCGTTTATAAGCGCACGCATGCAATGTGTCACGGCGCTCGAGCCGTGGGTCAATGCACCTCTGCTCCATGGCCCGCCCAGGAAGACTCTCCGCCTCACCGCCCATGCGGGCTCCCCTGGTTGCCACACACGTTGCAGCAGAGGGAGCCCCTCCCCTGGCTCATGCACGGCATGCTTTCGCACCTGTGCAGACCCTTCGTTCCCTGCTCCCTATGCCCCTTCCGCCCCCCACTCAAGACCCACGAAGAAGTTTAACCTTGTACAGCATCTCCTAAGCCGCAGGGTAGCGCATGTGGGGCCCTGGAGGTGCACTTGCAAACGTCGTCGCACGCAGGGGAGCTCCCCTGGCCGCACGTGTTGGCAGTGCAGTGCGCTGCCCGGTGACCTCATGGACAGGGCACATGCACATGGATCAGTCGACACCTGAACGATCACTACAAATCATCATGGCCCGTGTAAAGTACGCCGGTGCGGCCATCTGTCTGTAATGTGTATTGGGCTGCTTACGGTGTGGGGCTGCTTCAGTACTCGCCATTGCGTACCAGTCCTTCCGAGCTGAACCGGACTCCCTCACGTCATTGCAGTGTCGCGCCGTAGCTGAATGAGGTAAATGATGGGGAAATTCCTCTCCCTGGCGCCAATGGAGTGGCTGCCTGATCCTGGGCTCCAGGGGAACAACTTGTTGCCAGCGTCAGCGCAGAACTTGAAGGCACACCTTCCGTGGAGGTGCGTGATGAGCATCAAGACACAGCACAGTTACAAAGCCGCCGTGACAGGGAATATTGCTCCCTAACGATACGGGCCAATGAATGGTTTAGTGTACAGAACAAGGAAATCTTTACCTTGGAGCTAAGGCTGCTGTGAACGGCAAACACCAACGGATGGCACGGAGGGCAACGCCCACTGCAGCAGGGAAGCTCCCCTGCTCCGCATGCTTGCAGCACGCTTGCAGGACCTGCTATGGGCAACGATATCTGACGTGGAAAAAACAGCCCACCCTTGACGCCCCTACCAAAGTGTCACGCTTAGAACCCAGCACGCCACTCACACCCCGCACATGAGGCTTCGTGTGCCTCATCTGCGTCACAGGTGATCCAGCTGTGGGTAAGCAGGCAACCACCCCCGGCCCCCCATCCGCCGAACTTGTACCCACATGTCAATGCCGCTAGCCCCAACGCCGTACGATAGCAAACCGCTATGCAGACAATGACAAAGAATTATTGGCAGTGCCAAAAAGTAGTCACTAAGCCGACAAGCATCAATGATGAAACAGCTAGTCCCTCGCGTATGGGACCTCATACGTACGCCCCAAGTTTTTGCGGCACTGCGATCAGCGGTAGCAGTTCCCGCTCGCGTCTGGCGGTCTTGGAGCGACTTACGGTAATTGCCCTGTCCGCACGAACAGGACAATACGCCCCACACCAAACGGTCAACGGAGAGGTGACGCGGCCGGCGGCTTTGGAAGAGAGGCAGGCCGCCCGCCATAAGCCAGCGTGCCACGTCGCTAGCGTGCCACCGTACAACACCCACCCACTACGGTACCTGCTACACCCACCACCTGATCGCGCCCAGAGTGCGGTGCGCACAAATACAGTACACTGGGTCACATGCATTCGAAGGAAGTGCGGAACAATGCCGCCTGACCTACGGTGAAAGCAGCACGATACGCTGTACACACATGCACCTCCCTATTCCCCAACCGGCCCATATACTAACGCAACCAACCCCAACGAACCGCCCGCCTGCTAACCCACACGCACCTCGCCTGGCCATCTGCCCGCCCCTCCTGCCGCAACCACCGCTCCCCACCTGCTCCGCGCCAACGCTACCCAGCCATGCTAATACGCCACACCCCTGCAGCTCCCCTGCCCCTTCCGACACCCCCTGCCGCACCATCCGCCCCACCGTCACCTGCCTCCCTTCCCTCCCCGCCCTTCCCCACAGCCCCCGCCACCACTCCCACCCTGCCCCTGCACCGCCAGGAGCAGCTCCTCATCCGCAGCGTCCAACACCGCCGCCAGCTGCCTATCGTTCTCCTCACACAGAGCCACCAGCACCTCATCCCCCACATCCACGCCCCTCCTTTCCACCAGACCGGCCGCCGCCGCCTCAGCTTCCGGCAGCTCCTCTCCGTACTCCAGGTCGTAGTCGCCCTCGTACGGCAGGTCCAGGATATCCCCTGCATCCAGATCTGCCGTACGGCCGGCACGCCGCGGCTGGGTTGGCCGCTGGGGCTGTACGGCGTTGCTGTGGGTTAACTTGGGTTGGTCCTCCACAGCGGGCGTCATGACCAGCATTGAGCCGTCGGGGTTCTGGGCGATGGCGGGGCCCGCGGGAGGGGGCGGCTGGGAAGGCCCAGCGAGCGAGCGGGGCAGCCACGCCGGGGGCGCAGGGTGGCGCTGGGAGGAGGTGGACGCGTCGTCGGGCTGTGGCGGTTACGGGGCGGGTGACAGTGGGGGGGAAGTGGGTTTCCAAGGACGGACGAGGATCGCCGGAAACCGAGCCTCCAACGCAGCCTAACGGGCCAGTGTACCTAGCAGTTCATCACCTCCCTTTCGCCTCCCCGCAGGCCACGCCCAGCCCGTACCCCACACATCCCATACCCCACAGCATACACCCATGACCCACCTGGAGCAGCACCATGGCCACCACCGCCACCACCTTGTCCCGCGAGCTGCCGCGGGAGGGCCCCGCCGCGCCGCCGCCAGCCGCCGCCACGCCCTTGGCCGCCGCCGCCTGCGCCTCCGAGCCGTGCCTCAGCAGCTCCACCGCCAATGCATGTAGTGACACGGGCGTCGTGGTGCTGTCCGCTGCAGGGGCGACCGATGTTGGCCCTGTAGGCTCCGTGTCCCCCTTGTCCTTTGTCGGCGTGTCTAGCCACGTGTACGCGTCACCGGGAGGCATGCACGTGTCCGCCCCGGGGCCAGGGGTGGCAGCGTTACTGCGCCACCCTACGGGTAGCTTGCGGCTTGCGTCTGAGAGGGCAGCGTTGGGTGGGGATGCCGCAGGTGACGTTGAGGCGGGGACGGAGGCCGTGGGTTGGCTGCAAAGGGCTGCCGGCAGCGGGGGCAGTCCCAGACGCGGGCTAGGCGTGTTGGCTGCGCCGGGGCTGAGCATCACGCTCTGTAAACCAGGGGACAGCGGGGGGACGGAAGAGGGCGTGGGCGGGACGGCTGCGGATTGCGGGTCAGCGGGTATGGCCAGCACGGGGGGAGCGTGCGGGGCCTTACACCGCCGGACGCTGGCACACGACGCGGGGTCGGTGTCGCTGGGGCTGCTGCTGCTGTCGCCCTGCAGTTGGGCCTGGCCATGGCCCCGGCCCGAGGCGCCGCTACTGGCGCCCGCCGCCGCTGGCCCATCCCCACCCGAGGCGAGGACCGAAAAAGACGACAGGCTGCTCCCGCTGCAGAGGCCGCGTGGCCCTGCCCCTGCGCCTTGCGCTGTACCCGCCGCTGTGGCAGCAGCAGCAGCCTCCAGCCGCGCGTGCACCTGCGCGTGCGCCTGGGCGTGCAGGTCTCCGCTGGGCCGCCCGTGCTTCCCGCCCCCAATGCTGCTGTTGCAGCTGGACATGTCGTACAGCGGGTTGCTCAGGTGCTGCTGCTGGTGCAGCTCCTCCCCCGTGGCCGACGACGTCCTGTCGTACAGTACGACGTCCGGCGCCGCCGATGCGCCGCCGGTCGAGAGCAGCGGGTCGGGTCGGGCCCAGCGTGCGCTGGGGGCGGCATCGCGGGGGGCCGTAATGGACGGCAGGGGGGAGAGGGTGGTGGTGCTGCTGCTGCTGATGTTGCTTGGCATGGAGCCCGCGGCCGTACGCGGGGCGTCCCCGGGCAACACACCAGTGGCTGCCGGCTGACCACCAGCCTTGCCGAGGTCATGGTATGCACCGTCGGCTACGAGGCCTGACTGCATCATGCCCGGGTCAGCCCTCGTAGGACTTGATTTGGCGGCCGGGGGCAAGGGGGCGGAGGCAGGCGCGGGGGCGGACAGGGCCGCGGGGATGTCCATACCACCGACATCCGCACACGCGGGAGACGTGGGCGCGGCAACCGCCGAGGCAGCCGGGGGCAGCACGACCCGGGGCTCCAAGGCGCGCCTGCTGCCGCCGGCCCGCTTACTCACCAGCTCCTCCCCATCCTCCCCCTCCCCTGCCTTCGAGGACCGCAACATCGCGCCCGCGCCCCCGGCACCGCTGCCGCTGCTACTCGCACCAGCGCTGCCTCTGTCTCCGTCGCTCCCTGCGGCAGCAGCCGCCGTGCTCCTCACTCCCGCTGGGTTCAGCGGCACGTGTGCAAAGGGGTCGTCGTCCACCTCCTCCTCGCTATCCTCCGCACGCTGTGCCCCCACCGCCTCCACACCACCTGCCCCTGGCGCAGTCCGCACCGGCCCAGCAGCAGCCGCAGCTGCCTCCTCCGCCAGCCTGGCATCGCCGGTCGGTCTGGACCCTGCTGCCGTCTGCCACGTGCCGGCGGCAGCACGCGTGCTGGAGGCACGTGGGCTGGCGGCGGCGGAGGGGCTGCCGCTGCTGGCGGCGGTGGCTTCGGCTGAGGACGGCACGGGGGGCTCCTGTTGTGCGACAAGCGTGCTAAGGTTGGCGGTGTTGATGAGGGCCACCGGCGTGGCGGGCGCTGGGCGCCTGGAGGCGGCCGCGTGGGTTGGGGAGGCGGAGGGCGAGGACGCGTCCGGTGCGTCGGTCCTGTGGCGGCATGGGGGCGCAGAGTACAACAGGCTGAGAGGGCAGGAACTGTAAGCGCAAGCATGGGGGGCAGCTTCAGGGGGCAGTATTCATTGTTGGCACCTTGAACCTGAGGCCAGCACGGGGAGGAGGCAAGGAGGGGCAGCCGGCTGCTGCGCAGGTTGACCCTCGGCGGCATTTCCGTCCGAAAATGGAAATTTAAACGCTCTCTTCACAACTCACCCGTTGGCCGTCCTGCGGCGGCTGGCTGCTGCGGGTGCGCTCGCGTTGGCGGCGGTGGCCGCCTCACCCCTGGCTGCGGACCCCGCACGCGGTGCGCCGCGCGGCGACGTCGGCGACGCCCCTGCCGCCAGCGGTGACGTGGCGTTGCGCGGGTGGGGCCGCCGGCCGGGCGTGGCGGCGGCGGAGGCGGGGCGGTTGGAGGTGGGCTGATGCCTGGCTTCGCGCTCCTGGAGGTCGGGGTGCGGATTCCTTGGGCCCCGGCTGTGGCCGGCGCGCTGCTGTTGCTGCTGCACGTGGCGCTGTTGCTGCTGCTGTTGCTGCTGCTGGCGGGTGGCCGCGGCGAGGGACTCGTACATTGCTTGCTCCAGCTGCGCGGTCAAGTTGGGGTTAGGGCGAACGCAGTGAGCGGTGCGCCGGCAAATCGCAAGTAGGAGGTCATAGCAGCGTTAATGCGTCTTTTGCACTTTGGCCGTGAAAGTCTTATCCTCCTCCCTTCTCCCTCCCTGGCCCACCATGAGGTCGTTGATGTCGTCCAGCCCCATGGCGATGTCCACCACACCGGCAGGCACGAAGTCCGTCAGCCGGTACCGCCGGCCGTCGCCGCCGTTGCTCTGCAGCAGCAACCAGCCCACAGAGCAGCACCCGCAGCGAGATAAGGTCCCGTCACAGGCATGGGCGCAGCAACCAGGAGCATGTTGCAATGCCACGGGGAAACAACTTCACAGGTTGTACAGCTGGCACAGACGGCATGCGTGCGCTGAAGTGCCGCACACGAAGTCCTGTGATACACGGCTGCCAGGGGCATGTGTAGTATACCGGTACTGACGGCTACACGGAACGCATCTAAGCCACGCACCTGCCGTTGCCGCTGGGCCGCAGCCGCCCCACGTGCGCCGTTGCTGACGCCGTGCGGGTTGTGCGGCTGGTCGTGGACTGGGTCCGCTGCCCCGTCGTCCCCCTCCTGGTCGCTGATGGCTGCAGCAACCGCCGCAATGGCCTCAAGCTGTGGGAGCAACAAGAAGTTAGAAAAGGCAAAAATAAGTCACGGCCTTCCTTAGGCATGCGGTGGACAGCAAACCTACTATCCCCACGCCACCCAGGGCTACGCGTTGCGCCCCAGCTTCCAATCCGCAGCCTAGCCAACAACCAACAGAAGAACTGCCTCACAGCCCGATACAGCCACCAAGCCTGCCGGACAACATCCCACAACCCACACGACCGCATGCAAGGTGCAGCACTTACACTATCAAGGTCCTCTTCGTCCGCGTGGTACGCCGCGGCCACGCCGCCGCTCCTGTCCGCTGCAGCTGCCGCGGCCGCCGCCCGCCGCTGCGCCGCAGTCTGCGACCTGCCCGCCGTCCCCCCGTTGCCCACAGCCCCGTTGCCCCCGCCGCGCGCAGGCCCATGCCCTTCCGCAGCACCCCCACGACCGTACCCTAGCTGCCCCACCGCTGCCGCCGCCGCCCCTGCCGCTCCAGAACCCGACACCCGGCCGCTGGCACCGTCGCCTCCACCTCTGCCTGAAACCGCCCCCGCCGGCTCGCTCAGCCCTTGGTTCGGACGGCGGGAGGAACCCAGGGGCACGGCGGCCGTGTGCGCCCCAGCCCCAGTCCCAGCGCCAGCGCCCTCGGGGGCTGCGGGGCTGGCGCCCGGCGGGGCGGTGCCAGCGGCTGCTGCTGCGGCCTGGCGCGCCTGCTGCTCCTGGAGCCGCTGCATGGCCCGCTCCTGGTCGCGCCGGAGCTCCTCCTGCGCGGTCGGGGTGACAAGCAACGTGTGGTACTTGGTGTTTGTCAGGGTCATTTCACGTTCAGCAGGCGGCAAGGACAAGCGCCTGAACCACATTGTGCAGGACAGCAGGAGTGGCTAAGGATGCGTACCTCACGCTCGCGTATGCGGGCCTCGATGACCTTCTGCTCTTCCACCCGCTCCTGCTCCTTTTCCTCAGCGGTCTTGGCGCCGACGAGCTGCACAGACGCAGCACACATTCTGCCAGTGAGGGAACTGTGCACAGGGTGCTTACTTGTGCATGCGCTGGAGCTGAGCGTTGCCGGCGCACGACAGCGGGGGTGGCTGGCCGCAAGGCTGCTGTTGCACTCCCACGCGCACGCTGGGGCGCCAGGTGCCAGGTACCGCACAGTCACCAAGTACGAACCGCAGTGACGAACGTAGTAAAACGACTGGTAAAGACACGGCCGTACCTTCACAAGATAGCCCGTTTGGCGCATGACTTTACAGAAAGGGCAAGCAGAGAGCTGGTGCGGAGGCGTCGACGTCTGCACCTGCACACACCACGATTTGTCGACACAAGCGATCAAGCATGATAACTGGTTTCTGTGACAAGCGTTGTCAGCAAAGGCCCAAGCCACTTGATATCGAGGTAGGACTTGGAACTTGCCTGAAGGAAGCACTCTGTGCACACTCGCTTCTGGCAGCACAGCGAGCTGTTCAAGACTGGGTAATGGAGAAAACATATGGGGCATTCTTCCAGCTGTAAACGCAGGAGGAAGAGGCGAACAACTCGTCAGTCCCGAGAGAAATCGTTCGGCAGTTCGTGCTATCACCACACGCAGGCTCTTACATCCTGGCCAGGTGCGGGCTCCTCAATTCCAGGGTGACACGGCGCTAGCTGTTGGTTGCGAATGAGGCGCCTAAGCTTCTTCAGGTCGACTCGCTCAAGTGCATAGAGCCCCTGTGGGCGCAGATACTCCTCTGGTATTTTAGGCCGTGAGGGCCCAAAGCATGCACAAAGGAAAGCGCGCATTCGAAAGGACTACACGACTCTCAAGGCCAAGGACGAAGGCTAGCAGCTCTGTAGTTCCATTTTACGTTTGCGGGCAAGCGCGCCAGCACTTGAGCAACAAGGTTGAGGAGTTTAAGTCTGTTATGCAGTCGGCATGGTTGGACAGAAAGCAAGACTGCGCCTGCAGACAGGGTAGTTGCTTCACTTCGCCGTGCGTCATGTCAAACCCTGTGGTACTGAGTTCTAGAGCCCGGCACGCAAACACTTTTAAGTCATCACTCATTATCTCTTATCATATTTAGGAATTTGCCTGCGTATTCGCTGCTACCCCCCAGTGCTGAGCCACTTCCCACGTTCCAGTCCACTGTACGCAGACTGTAGAGAATGGTCGATGTTGCTGCAGTCGACGAGACCTTCAAACGCTTACAGTCTCATAAGGGGGTGCTGGGGATTATTGTTATCAACGCAGACGGCATCGCCATCCGCACGACCTTGGACAACGACCTGACTGTACAGTATGCGGCGTTGGTATCCCACTTTACGGTCAAGGCGCGATCAGCCGTCAAGAAGCTCGACAGCGACAACGACCTGAAGTTCCTCCGGATACGGTCCAAGAAGCACGAGATTATGATAGCGCCAGAGTTTGAGAAGTCGCACGAGTACTACCTCGTTGTGGTGCAGGACCCCTCAAGAGAGAGCTAAGTCGTATGGTGGACCGCGGCCTTGTGTCGGGGAGCGCGCGGGTGGGCAGGGGAGGTGGGGGGTAGGAAGAGCACGCGCGCGGGAGGCTGTGGCTGGGGGCGAGGTTGAAGCCATTGCATGCGCCAACTGGACAACGAGATGGAGGCCGCATGCGCGCACGGTGGCAGTGTATGCCGTCAGTTATGTAGGGTGGGCTGCAAAAGGCCCTCGGGCGCTTGTGTGGTGTGGGTGGCGGTGCTCGGCATGAGCGGCTGTCAAGAGGCGAGCCGCCAAGGATGCTGCTGTCTGCGTCCTAATAATTTACAGATTTGCTGTCAATGGTGTAGGGAAGGTGTTATGGCCATAACATTGAGGCGCTGCACATGGTCCAAGCAGTACGCCAAGCTATGTGTAGGGACATGGCATTGGGCCCGTGCACGTTTGTACAGGACGGCCAGTATGCATTGAAGCTACGCTGTAAAGCAATGTCATCAGGCCGTGAGTCTTGTGCCCTAGTGTGGCGGGTGTGCTGGGCCAGGCTGGGCGGTGACCCAAACGGCCTGCAGCAGGGTCCTCGGCAGGGTCCTCAATCACACGTAACGAGGGCACCAGGATTGGAGTTGCTCGCCTAGCTCAGGTTACCATATGTCAGGCTAGGTCAGGCTCAATCTGGCTCAATAGATGGCCCTGTGTCCCATAAGGCTGCGTGCTGTGCCCCACCTCTTGTGATCCGGACGCATTGCACGCATAGCAGCGCAGGGGGAGCAGCACTCCTCCTGCTGATGCGCTGGTGGCGCCCCAGACAACGCAGCACTGCTCGCAGCTACCCTGTTGGTGCGCCCAACGGCCTCCGCGCTCCAGTGTATGTACAGCGTGCGTAGGCTGGAGGCGATGCAGTCGGCTGTGCGGCTGTGCAGTCCAACGTGGCATGTACGGCAACACTGCAACACAGCGGACACTAGGTGATGCAGCTGCCAGCCATATGGGCTATAAATTACAGACGCACTAGGTCTCGGCTGTGCCAGCAGACAGCTGCATCCCGCTGCCGCGACCCTTTTGCAACATTTGCTGCCTGAGCTCTAAGGGAGTTAATACACTCTTGCCCAGAACAGCAATTGAGATGGCGATGCTTCAAGCCGGCCGCCAACTGGCGAGGACAAGCTGGCCGGGTCAGCAGTCGCGGCGGAGAGCGGCTGTTACACGGTGGGGAGCAAAGCTGGCATACTGCGACTTATAGCAATGATGTGCTGTACATGGGAAAAGTTACGCAGAGCTTACAGTAGAGACGGTGGGGCTGTACTCATTCACCTCGACTGGCACCCTGGCTTTCTATGCGTAATCTATAGCTTAACCTGAGAGCATTAAAGCATCTGACTCCGCATATTGCCTCGTGGCGGCTCTGGTAGCCCTTCGGCAGCACGGCGGTTTACTCGGAAACCCACAAGCTGTGCGCCCGTTCGCCACAGCTACACCAGCGGGGCTACGTGCCCATGGGTGCCCCATCACATGTTCTTTCTTACACGGCCAGACACCGACACTGTCAGTCCTGCTTCATCCTATGCTGCGTCCTGCTGTGCACGGCCTCGCTGACAAACCGTGCAACACGCCTTGCCTTGTCGCGCTTGCCACCGGGGCTACGTACGACATAATGCTGGAACCAGTGCCGATCGCACGACACACCGTGCGCATTAGCACCATACGCACACACACCTACATACACACAATCTCTGCTCCCTGAAGCCCCTGCTGCTACCCACGCACCCCCAGGGCTGCCTACGATGTTGAGGTGGAGCCGCTGCCGCCCCGGGCGCCCAACAACGCGCCGCGCTTTGGGGGGTCACCCCCGCCCCCTCCTCCCCCACCGCCGCCGCAGAACACGGTGAGTATCCGCCTCCCTCGCTCGCTACTCCGTGAGGTACAGGTTGGATACAGGCTGGATCTCAACCGCTCAGGTTGCCTCGTAACATGCTGGGAAGGGAGCCAGGTGGGGCCAATTGGCCTGGGCCATGAGGCCACCATTGAGCCGGGTGCAGGGATTAGACGGACATGCTTTTGCAGTGGGCGGTTGTAGGCCGTTGGAAATGTGGGCACATGACAGGGGCGTGTCAGCGGGGTACCGGTACCGGTGCAAGACGTAAGCGATGTCACTATGGTTAGACGGTACCCCGCTGGAGTTGCGTTGGGCCGCGCTGTCATATGTTCGTCGGCCAAACACTCGGGGCGGTGTGGGTAACAACGGGCTGAATGGGCTGGGACGAGCGTGCTCCAGGAGCAGGGTAGCAGTCGCCTGCCGTACAGTGCGCAACTCCACAGAAGCGGACTGAAAAGAGCTCAACGACATGTGCAATGGGAACATGGGGTCCTTGTCGCGGTCCCCATGCTTACCGTATCCACACCGCCAGGAGCCGTGCGTGCCGGATTGCATGCCCTACCGCTGATGACAGCTGCTGATCCCAACAACCCACAAGTGTCAAGCGCTCTCACCTTGGCACCGCAACAGTGGAGAAGACGTGTTCCCCGTGCGCGTCTGCTCTGTCAGTCAGCTGGGTGCCCCTGCGCTTCATACCCTATACCAAAACGTAGCAGCGCTCCTTTCACGCAACGCCTGCCCTCCCGTGCTTGTCCCTGGTAACATGCGGTAACGCCTGTAACGCCCGCAGCGCGGCGGCCTGCAGCCCCCCACACGGCGCGAGATGCTGTTCGGAGCGCTGGGCCTGGCGCTGGGCATCGCGGGGACCACCGCGTACGACAACCGTGAGTACGGCAGCGTGATCCGGTGTTACACTGTGGGCAAGGGCCGGGGGTCCATGACCGGACCGAAACACAGCGACGGCAACCTTGGCCTAAGGCACGAGGCGGAAGGGCTCGGGAGCAGGGGTGTAGCGTGGGGGTGGAGGTGTTGTATATGCGGATGCGGGAATGGGATACGTAGGATCACTCACAAGCAGACACGTAGGAAAGTGTCACTCACCGCCATATCCCGGGAGGAAAAGGCGTTCCGAGGCGGTGGTGCTGAGTGAGGGCGTGTGCATGGGCCGTGTGGTGTGCGCATGGGCGGCATGCGGGTGGCATGCACCCTGCGTAGGAGATGATGCAACGTACGTAGGGCGCGCAGGGGGTGCTTCCGCCCGCTCGCTTTCGTTGCGCTACTGCTGTGCGGCTGCACGGAAGTCTGCCGCCGCGTGCCCGTATGCCCGCTGCATGTGCCGTGAGGGTGGCGGGGGCACGACACCTGTGCACCGGCAGGGTGGCATTCTGTTGGGAGCGCCTGGCAAGGGGGATGGTCCCCGCCAGCGGCTTGCAGTGACAGGTCCGGTGTACGTCATAAAGGGCTCGCCCATTGCCCTTGCCCGCCTGCACTGTTGCCCTCTAGGGCCTCTGTGGCTTGCAACCAACCGTCGGGTGTACGACACACAACTAGTTTCTTCCATTTGCCCTCTTCCCATTGCCCTTGCCGGCCTGCGTCTTGACCTCGGCTGCAGGGCCCCTGGACGAGGCGGAGGTTGACGACAGGCTGACGTCCATCCTGGACGAGATCCTGGACGACGAGGCGCTGATGAACGTGCTGGGCGAGGAGATCCTCTTCAACAAGCAGCTGCAGGACGCAAGCGTGAGTGCAGTAGAATGCGGTGCAAAATTGTCTAGGGTGCAGAGTTGTGCGTTACGTGATCGTTTTGCGGGGCTGGGGGCTGGGGCAGGAGTTGATTGGTGTGTGTGTGTGTCGAGCAAGTGCGAGCTCGGGGGCTGGGGGCCACGCGCGGGAACGAGAAGGTCGTACGCTTGCACGACTGCGGCGAGAAGCTGGTCCGTTTGCAGGATATACGACACATAATGGGGTTCAAGTGCAGCAGCACGTGTACCGTTCATTTGTTCCCTCGTCTCCTCCTTGCTCAACAGGACTCGATGACTGCGCTGGAGGGCTTAAAGAAGATTGATGACGCCCTCAACCAAATCATCGAAGAGGCGAAGAAGTAAAGCGGGAGCACGAGGTCATGACTTCACGCATTTGGCATGGAGGGAACACAAGCACACACCCGCTCCACATGACGTTGATTTAGGCGTACTTCGGGGCATGGCAGTGGCGCTGATGGTGCGCAGAGGGAGGTTGCATCAGGGAGTGTCTAGAAGTGAAAGACAGCAACCGGAGCGATTACAAATGGGCAGTTGAAAGCGTTGGTACTGGTACGGTACGCGTTGATACTGGTGCGGTATCGCATCGTCGTCAGTACGGCAACCCAGGTGCAGGCCTACGCAGGGGTTGTGGACTGTTGGTCGGCGGTGTGTGGCGGCAAATGCAAAGAACATACACAGGGTTATTTGCACCAGCAATACGATGCGTGGCAGGTGGGGAGGGCGCTGGCCCCACTGCCTGGTGTCTTGAACGTTTGTTTGGTTCTCTTATCTGATACGAGGCAGGCACGGGCAGCTTCTTGATTGGCAGGAGCCTTGGGGCATTACTGGTTCGGTTGCTGCTGCTGGCTGCTGATGGCAGTAACAGCCGGGATGCTTCGCTTGAGGAGCTGCACCGGTAATTCAGCAGCTGGAAGCAACATGCAGTCGGCCTGAGGCGACGTGGTGGGAATCCCCTCTTGGAAATCGCTCAATGTGGCATTTGCGCTCGCGCCTTGACCCGTTGGTAATGTGGCGTACCCTGCTCTCACCAGTGCCATCCCTTGTACACCTGCCTGGGGCTGCGTGTGGTAACGCTGCACGATGTGCCGTACCGGTCCCGGGCAGCAGGGCTTCACGCACAGCTCGCGTCGGTCATTACACGTGTGCAGGGTCTCCCCTGCATGTATGTGTGCACTATGCACCTATGCACAGAGCCGGCTTGTCCGCAATGAACACGTCCGAGCACAGCGTAAATCTGCGTAAATAAGCCGCTCGTGCCCTGCTTGCGCTTGCAGTGTAACAGCAGTGCACAAGGAAGGCAGCACCGCTCATACTCGCTTGCCGTCTCACCCACAAAAATTTAGGCAGACTCCTACAATCACAGGGCCAAGGGACAGGCTGCGAAACATACAAGCTTAACGTCCTACGTTGTACCCATAAGTGCTGTATGCCTTTGCCAGGCGGAACAGCTGGGCAACATTGTCGCTGTTGCACTGGTTCACCTGTATCCGGGCACCGTTGCCGGTGGTACCGGGAGTGATACCCAGGCAGTAGCTGCTGGGCAGGCCGTCCCAGGAGCGGCGGAGGCGGATATTGTGGCCGTACACACTCTTGATTCCGCTTTCGCCCGGTTGTGTGAAGATGCCACTCGCGGGGACGAAGGTGAAGTGCTGCCGCCGCACGCTCGAGCTGCAGGTGGCCAGCGTCAGGGTGGCTCCGCTGGACTCGCCGCCGGCTTGCATGCACAGGCTGTCAGTGGCCTTGATACGGTAGTACATGTTGCCTGTTATTAGTTGGAATGAAGCGGGCAAGAGCGAGGTCACGCATCGGATGAGGTGCGTGGGGTGTGGCACGCAGGTGCGTCATTGTGCATTGTGCATGTTTTGAGCACTGATGGCGGCAAGCAACCAGCGGCCGGCAGGTTAGGGAGGGCTACGACCCTCGCTCCCACTCCACTAGTAGTTATTTGGGTTTTGCTGGGCAGCGCATCATGTCATCAGACGAGCCCTGCTTCAGTTTCGTTCAGCTGCGCGCGTGATATCGGTACTCGGCGGTGCCGTACTGACTATGGTCCGTACGTATCCGCATGGATGGAGCTAGCGGGCCTTCTGCCTCCTCGCTCCGGCCACTCATTCCAATTCATCATACATCTAAGCTACCCGCATCTCATCCTCCACTCTCCTCCAAGTACGTACCGTGCCCGCAGATATACGGTACCATGACCACTCACCTTTGGTGTCATTGCCCACCGCTTGCATCTTCCACTCCTGAGCAGGCACCCCCACGCACTCCCACTGCTGCACGGGCTGGCCAGCGACCTTGTTGTTGTCGTTGATTTCGACGCAGGAGCGCAGGCCGGTCCAGCTGCCAATGTGCACCCAGTTGGTGTAGGAAGGAGGAAGAGCTGCGTACGGTGCACAATACGAACCGGCGGCAGCAGGAAGCAGCAGTGATGAAGGCACGCAGGGCAACGCTACGATTCATCTGTATGACCATACATGCAGGTGCAGCAGCCTGACGCAGCCGCGTCGGCAGTTAGAACGCCAGAACGAGGAAGGGTACGGAGGTTCTGGTTAGTTGTGGTGGGCGGGTGAACAAACATACGGTATGGAAGCGTTGTGGCCATAAACAGAGCAGTGTCGTTACCAGCTGTAGGTTTGTCATGGTTGTGGTAACCAATGCAAACCAATCGAGTGCAATTTGCGGCGCTGCCTCACCATCTTGAACATTGCGCTTGTATGTGCACACGGTGGAAGTTGTGCGGCGAAGGGGCCCGTACGTGTGCTTCAGCCATCCGTTGCTGTTGAAGGCCAGGCACCTGCAAGCATATATAGCGTCGGACGTAGGACAACTAACTGAGCCGACAAAACTTGTGTAGTACGGGTAGCACACGTAGGGAAGCTTGCTTAGAGGTACAGCTAGGGGAGAGCAAGGGGCACAAACACCAGGGCCCCGGCCCCCGGGAGAGTGGGCGAGGGCTGGGGAGGGCCTGCCGTGCGGGCACCTCGCCCTTGCTTGGGTCCCGCCCGAGGCGATGATGAGGGCGTGGGACGACCGAAGCGACTACAAATGCGCGTGCTTACCAGGGGTTCTTGTTGCACGCCTCCTCCATAATGCCCACGTTGAGGGGCATGATGTCGCCATTTGCTTGGGTAATCATGACAGGCTTATGGCCGCTGTTAATGATGTCGTTTCCCCATGCGTCCTGGTTGGCTACGGCGGTGAAGCCAGGCCGACCTTGGCACGCGGTCGCTGTGCGGGTGGATAGGCAGGATGCAGGGGCGTGCGGGCGTGAAAGGGCGCATGTGCGGAGGTCGAGGCGGCGGCGTACGCGCAGGGCCGAATAGGGCCGCCGGAGAGCGAGAGGCGTGGCGAGGGGAACAGAGGTTTCGGTTGCTGTATGCTAGACGCAGGGGAAAGTGGAACTGGAACTGTGGACGGCATGATCTAAGCATCTATCTGCTGTGCATTTGTCGTTAAAGCATGATTAGTATCGCCGGCACTCAGCAGCAGGTGCGCAGCACACCGGAGCTCACCGGCATGAGAGGTGGCGCATGCGGCCAACAGCACCGCGCATGCGAGAATCGCCCTGGAGGAGGAAGGGCAGGCAATCAGCAAGATTGCTTTTACAGTGCTATTAGCGTCTGAGATGCCTTCCCTTGTTCCATGGCACTGCCTTGATGGCAGTTCATGCGCATGAACGCGTAACCTGGACAAGTCCGGACATACCTGCAGACCATGGTTGCCATCGCTTAAAGCAAAAGTTATACTGGGGGTGCGAAAGTCTCGGTCAGAACGAGCTCGTTGCCGCAAAGGTGGGGCAGCCCCATTTGGGCTCTGGAGTCTGTGGCACTACTGCTGCACGCAGCGACCACGAGTCGTTGACTGGTATAAGGTCGGTTCAATGAAAAACAGTCGCTTGCACTGCTACAAGTCATAGTGTGGGTTGACGGCTCTGCTTATATCGCGCGTGCTCAGCTGCCTTCGACGATCAGGAGTACGGCCAGGCCCAACGTTTTGCCCCGCCCAGCACACGAGAAAATGCAATCTAACGGTCCAAAGGCGGTTGGCACTCAACCACCCTGCCATCCAGACTGGTATAAGCCGTTTACTTCTGGCTGATTCCGGTGCCTTCCTACATCCTACAGTAGGGCAGCTCCCCTGCGCTACAGTGCCCTCCTGCCCACTCCATGGCACTTCATCGATCACACAGCCGCGCCAGGCCATACACATTTGCAGCTAAGCGTGTCGACTTGAACTCTACAATCAACATTTAGCCGTGCTGCTGCATTTTGCTTGGGGTCACGTGGCTTGGGGTTGACCAGCAGCGGTTGGGCCGGCAGGTGGTTTGCTTGACCGTTGCTGGCTCACCGGCACATGCCATACTGCAAAAGTGGTCCAGTGTCCTAATAGTCATCTATTGTTCACTCTGTCAGCTTCCTACGCCCCATTCGCACCGACGCGACGTTTTTGTTCGCCATTGCCTCGCCCGAGGGCAGTATGCCGCGCGCTCGGGCTTGCGCTGGGTGCTGCAATACATCCAAACAGATTAGCAAGCGCCAGAAGGGTCAAGAGCTTAGAGCGCTGCCGGATAAATGGTACCTCCCAGCCCATGACCCCATCCCCTGTGGCGGTCACGTGGCCATCCTAACGACCTCAACTGGTGTTGTGACAAGTGCCACCAAGCCAACTGCCGTCGCATGCGGAAGGTGGTGGCGGAGGACGTAGGATGGAGCAGCTTGCAAATGATCATACATCACAGGGCAGAGATAGCAGCTGCACAAAAGCGTGCCGACACGCGCCATCGGACGCGGTCAACGTTCAACGCACCCGCACCGCCCGAGCCGCAACCACCGCCCACTTGTGCGGAGACCTGGATGAAGCAGTTAGCAGCACTCTTGCCGTTGGGGCTGGGCCGTCAAGGGGGTGCAAGGCAGGAGCTTGTGCAGCTGCAAGCTGAGGTGGTGGAGGCCAGCCTGCAGGCACGGGGCATTACGCTGCGCTCGGGCGCAGTCCTGCCTGCACCGCCCCGCAGGGTGACGACGGCTCCGAGCCTGCCGACCCCCACGAGGTGCGGTGGCAGCTGGTGGCTGCACTGGTTGCGGACATCGTGCTGTGCACCAAGCAGGCGAACAAGAAGTGGGTTACTGGGCAGGACGGAACGGGGACTCGGGTCCAAAGAGGCTGGGGAGACGGGGGACATTGCGTAATTGGTGGCGAGGAGTAAGAGGGTACGCCGGAAAGGAGGAGGCCAATCTGGGGCTGGGCTGGGTGGGAGCGGGGCAAGGCGTCGGTAGGGAGGAAGGAAGTACCCATAGCCGTGTGTGAAGCCGTTGCATGCAACGGTGGACGGTGGACGGAGGAGGGCATTAGGAGGGTGTTGGGGCTCGGGCGGGTCCCCAAGGCCGCTGGTTCCGCGTGCTGCTTACTGCACCACGTGCTGTTTCTGGTTGTGCTGTACGACAGGACACGTGCGGCTGCGTACGACCTGTTGGTGGGCCTGGCGCACGTGATGGACGAGCAGGACCCCGGGGCCGTACACGACAGCGACAGCGACAGCGAGGACGGGATGGACGAGCGGCAGGGGGGCAGCGGGAAGGTGAGCGGGGGAGGGGAGGAGGCTGCACGAAATTGCAGGAAGCTGGCGGCCCTTGTCAGGAACTTGCGGAGTTTGGGGGTCTGCAGCGCGCAGCCGCACTCGTGTGCACTCTGGTCATACGGCTAGGCAACCGTTGCCTGTAGGTCTGTGTATGCACAGGCTTGCAGCAAAGAAGGACTTGGGCCGCCCGCCGTTGTCTGCCCTTGTGGTTCTTGCACACACGATGCAGTGTTCCCCAAAAAGGGCGCGATGGCAACTACGGAGCGGCGGTACCGGATAGTGCAGAAGGCTGCAGCAGCCGCGGCCATGAGGGCCAGCGCAGAGGAGCAGCAACAGCAGCAGGAGCAACAGGAAGTGGAGCAGTATGCTCCCCTTGTGTTTCGGGGTGCTGTGGAGGAGCTGGCCGAAGCCAAGCTGGCGGCGCCCAAGTCGCTGGGTAAGGGCAGTACACTGTACGACAGGTGGTCAGCGGCATGGCGTACGGTGCGTTGTCGTGCGCATAGGGTGCTGGGCGCCCGCTGGTGCATGTGGCCGGCGGGTGTCAACGGATGGGGCTCCGAGTAGCGATGCTTGTCGTACGGCTGGATGGACTGCTCAGTGCGTCACGGTTGTTGGTCGTGGGTCTTTGGGACCACCCGGACGCAAGAGCGTTGTTGTGGATACCGGTACACGGCGTGAGGCGCCTGTGAGCAAGTAACACGTCTCCATTTTACATCTTCACAACTTGCACGTTTCGGCATATGACCTCGCGCACCAGCGAGCGGCCACTACGTACCACGCGGCCACTATGTACCACCATTTCCCTTTATTCAACTGTCAACTGTCAACTGTCACTTCTGCTCTTGTGTCCGCAGAGGACATGCATGTTGGGGCAGTGGTGGCACGAGGTGCAGCAGGGCAGCTACGTGTTCGACCGGCAGGAGGCGGAGGTGGCGCAGCTGCGGAGCCTTAAGCCACACGAGCTGCTGGGCTTCGCACGGGAGCTCATGGGCGGCGGGGGGAGCTGCAGGAAGCTGACCATGGAGGTAAGGGAGCGGGGTGCGGGAAGTGAGTGGAGGGGAGGGACGATGGGGGACACTGGGCACTGGCAGCTTGACAGCAGGTCGGCCAGCAGGGTAGTGCAAGTGAAAAGGTAAGGACGGAGCGGAGGCATGGGTTACCAGTCAGGCGCTCTGGTGCAGCAGGTATGCTACCTCGGCCCGTACCGTACACTGCTACCAGCCGGCCAGCAGCACCAGGCGTCTCTGAATGCACTGGCGCGTGCCTTTCATTGACACGCTTTGCCACGCGCGCGCGCAGCCCACTGCACGCTTGCCACCTGTAAACTCAGCGCCGCATCTTACACAGTGACACGTGTTTCGTGTTACATTGTGGACACGGGCCGGGGGGCCATGACCGGACCGAGACACAGCGATGGCCACCTTGGCCTAAGGCACGAGGGGTAGCGTGGGGGTGGCGGTGGGGTTAGGGTTTGGGAAGGAGGGCGTGAGCATATGCGAATGCGGGAAAGGGTGTTCCGAGGCGGTGGTGCTGAGTGAGGGGAGGACGTGTGCATGGGCCGTGTGGTGTGCGCAAAGGCGGCATGCGGGTGGCATGCACCCTGCGTAGGAGATGATGTAACGTACGTAGGGCGCGCAGGGGGTGCTTCCTCCCGCTCGCTTTCGTTGCGCTACTGCTGTGCGGCTGCACGGAAGTCTGCCGCCGCGTGCCCGTATGCCCGCTGCATGTGCCGTGAGGGTGGCGGGGGCACGACACCTGTGCACCGGCAGGGTGGCATTCTGTTGGGAGCGCCTGGCAAGGGGGATGGTCCCCGCCAGCGGCTTGCAGTGACAGGTCCGGTGTACGTCATAAAGGGCTCGCCCATTGCCCTTGCCCGCCTGCACTGTTGCCCTCTAGGGCCTCTGTGGCTTGCAACCAACCGTCGGGTGTACGACACACAACTAGTTTCTTCCATTTGCCCTCTTCCCATTGCCCTTGCCGGCCTGCGTCTTGACCTCGGCTGCAGGGCCCCTGGACGAGGCGGAGGTTGACGACAGGCTGACGTCCATCCTGGACGAGATCCTGGACGACGAGGCGCTGATGAACGTGCTGGGCGAGGAGATCCTCTTCAACAAGCAGCTGCAGGACGCAAACGTGAGTGCAGTAGAATGCGGTGCGGAAAGGTCGAGGGTATGTGAAGAGTTGTGCGTTACGTCATCGTTTTGCGGGGCTGGGGGAGAAGTTGATTGGTGTGTGTGTCAAGCAAGTGCGCGTTCGGGGGCTGGGGGCCACGTGCGGGAACGAGAACGTACGTACGCTTGTACGACGGCGGCGGTCCGTTCCGGTCCGTTGGCAGGGTGCACAAGACAGAGCGGGGTTCAAGTGCAGCAGCACGTACCGTTCATTTGTCCTCCCTCGTCTCCTCCTTGGTTGCTCAACGGGATTCGATGACGGCGCTTGAGGGCTAGCTTGAAGAAGATTGACGACGCCCTCACCATATCATCGAAGAGGCGACGAAGTCAAGCGGGAGCACGGCGTCATGGCTTCTCGCATTTGGCATGGAGGGAGCACAAGCACACATCCGCTACACATGACGGCGATTCAGGCGTAGTTCGTGGCATGGCAGTGGCGCTGATGGTGCGCAGAGGGAGGTTAAATCAGGGAGTGTCTGAAAACTAAATGCAGCAACCGGAGCGAATACACATAGGCAGGTGAACGATAGCGCGTTGATCACGGTACGCGGGTACGGTATCGCACCTTTTGTTCGACAACTGAGGTGCAGGCCTACCCAGGGGTTGCAGGCTGTTGGTCGGTGTGTGCTGGTGTGTGGCGGTAAATGCAAAGAACATACACAGGGTTCTTTGCACCAGCAATACGATGCGTGGCAGGTGGGGAGGGCGCTGGCCCCACTGCCTGATGCTTTGAACGTTTGTTTGGTTCTCTATCTGATAGGCTTTTTTAGGGTTTTTAGAGGCAGGCATGGGCAACTTCTTGATTGGCAGGAGCCTTGGGGCATTATTGGTTCGGTTGCTGCTGCTGGCTGATGGCAGCAACAGCCGGGATGCTTCGCTTGAGGAGCTGCACCGGTAGCTCAGCAGCTGGAAGCAACATGTAGCACTCGACCTTAGTCGACGTGCTGGGAATCCCCTCTTGCAAATTGCTCAATATGGCACAAATGGGGTGCGCTCTCGCCTTGACCCGTTGGTGATGTGGCGTACCCTGCTCTCATCAGTGCCATCCCGCCCTTGCACACCTGCTGATGGCTGCGTGTGGCAACGCTGCATGGAGCATGATGTACCGTACCGTACCGGTCCAGGGCAGCAGGGCTTCACGCACAGCTCGCGTTGGTCAATACACATGTGCAGGGGAGGCTGTTGCGGTAGCACTCGCCCGGGCACAAACTCCCCCCGCACTACCCACGGAGCCTCTTGCTAGTACCATGCTGATACCTCCCCTTCAACAGCGGCTATCACGCTGTTTTGGCATGTCAATATTCAGTTAGTGGTCTCTGCTGCTTTTAAGACTGCAGGTTTGTAAAACCAGGATCAGCACGAAAAGGCGGCGGACGAGGCCGCTGTATCAAAGCTGAGTATTACAACTTCGCTTCTGCGCCTTCTTAAAGTCACATCCTCGCACTGACAAGCACGGGGAACGGGTGTGCGTGAAAAGCCAATTGGCAGTGCACACAAGCCAGGGTTGCAACTGGCCCTACACACATGTGCACAGAATGCCGGTGTCCTATGCACAGAGCCTGACAGAGCCTGACAGAGCCTGACAGAGCCAGCTTGTCCGCAATAAACACGTCAGGGCACGGCGTAATAAATAAGCCGCATGTGCCCTGCTTGCAGTGTAACTGTGCACAAGGAAGGCAGCACAGTGCATTCTCACTGCACTTGCCGTCTTACCCGCCCATAAGGACGGATCTACCTAGGCAGACTCCTACGTACATTCACAGGGCTATAGAACGGGCTGTGAAACAAGCTTAGTGCCCTGCGTTGTACCCCAGCGTGCTGTACGCCTTTGCCAGGCGGAACAGCTGGGCAATGGAGCCGTTGCACTGGTACACCTGTAGCCGGGCGCCGTTGCTGGTGGAAGCGGAAGTGATCTGCAGGCAGTAGTTGCTGGGCAGGCCGTCAAAGTTGCGGCAGAGGCGGATGACGTGGCCGTACACCCGCTTGGTTGCGCCGTCCTGTGTGAAGGTGGCACTCGAGGGGACGAAGGTGAAGTGCTGCCGCCGCATGCTCGAGCTGCAGGCAGCCAGCGTCAGGGAGGCTCCGTTGGACTCGCCGCCGGCAAGCATGCACAA
>VFQN01001370.1_pt1 | contig 40982 bp, 53 predicted proteins | sample 3512371 | NCBI WGS metagenome assembly VFQN01 (sample SAMN10412370, study PRJNA504923) | tailings metagenome | isolation source: Replicate 2 from Balatoc abandoned mine | place: Philippines: Itogon, Benguet | collected 2017-08-28 | reverse complement strand
AAGGTGACGGGGGGGGGGGGGGGGGGGGGGGGGGGGGGGGGGGGGTGGCAAGGAGACGGCACAGCGTTGTCAGCTAAGTCAAGTCATCGGCCCGTTTGCTGTTGACAGTCCAACCCGGCATGCGGCATCCACCACTATAGGCAGCTGACATCTCACTGCTGCACGCATGTCGCTTGATGTCCTTCCTGTCCCACCGCCCCTCGGTTTCTCGCTTGTTACGCGTACCCCCCCCCCCCTCCCACGCGCAGAGGCCGCCAAGTTGTTTGCCCAGGTGGTGTCGGCAGTGTCGTACATGCACAACCTCAACCTGCTGCACAGGGACATCAAGGTGAGGGGGAGTATCCAGCTGCATCAGAGCCCTACGAGCCCACATGTCCTCCAAGCAGGCTCCTGGCAAGCTGCTACCCACACGGCCCGCCGTTGCCCACACGGTTTACTGGCCCACCGGACCCTCGAACACCCGTCCCTCCCTGTCCTCTCCCCCAGCCCGAGAACATTATGTTCGAGCGGCCCGTGGAGGTGTGCCAGGCGGAGGGGCGGCCCTTCCGCGTCAAGCTCATAGACCTGGGCATGGCGGCGCTGTACGACGAAAACAAGGTACGGCAGTACGGCGAGGAGGGTTGCCCGGGTCGGGCTGACACATGTGCACATGGTCAGCTGTGTTGGGTCCATGCAACTTCTTGTCGTTCCAGGTGCCAGTGCTGCTGCAGCACAGAGGGGCCGAATGGATCCTTGCTGGGACGCCGTACGATAGCCGCTTGACCTACTCCTCTGCTGTCCCGGCCCTCCTCCCTCTCCTCCGCAGCCCATCACCGGCACGGTGGGCACCCCGGGCTTTGTGGCGCCCGAGCTGTGGAACGACAAGCCGCACACGGTGCGTGAGGGACTGGGGCTGCCGGCGCTAATGGTGTTGCTTCGTGATGCGATCCGTGCTACCCGTGCTGATGCCCATGTTCGTCGCTGAGCCATGGTGACCCGGCGCACGTACCCTTAGTGCCGCATGTTCCAATCGCGGCGCTGACAACCTGCTGCAGAGAGTGACGTACATCCATATACCGTTACCCTGCCCACTCGCAGTACGCGTGCGACATCTACTCGCTCGGGGTGGTGCTGTTCGTCATGCTCACAGGTGAGGGGGAGCGCGATGCGTGTGGGGGAAGCGGAAGGGGGAGCGAGGAGGCTCGGGGCTGCGAGAGCGAGTAGCAGTAAAGTCTCGGTTCCGCGGTACCGTAGCGCTGATTCCCGTGTTCCCTATGCGTCGCAGGCCGCAAGCCCCACAGCGGCGCCGACATCCGCATGATGACCTACTGCAACAAGTCCATCAACGACGCGCCGGGGCTCAAGGACGAGCGGTGAGCGCACGAGATAGAGCAGGTTGAGAGCACTCTGCTCGGGTAGGGCGGGCGTTGGGCACTTGCGCGCAAAGCGTACGGCTGCATCGCCACTGGCCGTGTGTTGCAGTTGTACATGATTGTCCGCAACGCAACCACATCTACACCCCGACGCAGACGCAAGCCCTTGCCACCCTACCACCGTAGCACCCCGTCTCACCATGCCATGTCCGGCCCTGCTAGCCCCGTGCTAGACTACTACCCCTGCCTGTTCCACGTTTCCTACCGCAACCAACAACGACGAGCTCAATAGTAATGCCAACCCTCCGCTTTCCCATTCTTCGCCTGCCGGCGCCCCCTTCCAGCTTCCTTGCGCTCTCCTCCACCGCCCGCTCGCTGCTGCTGTCCATGCTGGCGGACGACCCCGCCGCCCGGCCCTCCGCCGCCGCCGTGCTGCGACACCCCTTCATCACAGCCGTGGACTCCAACGCGGAGGCACAGCGGGAGATGGGGGACGTGGTGCGGAGGAGGATGGTGGAGCTGGCGCAGCTCAGGTGCGGGCACATCGTTCACGGCGCCCGGTGTACGCTTCCCACCGATATCCGTCATGGCAGACTCTTGCCTGTGAATCCTGAACAGTACGCCTCCCTCCTTCCTTCCCTTCCCTCCACCACCACCACTAGGCGCGTGCACGGCCTGCGCTACGCGCTGCACGTGGGCCAGGCCCTGTGGGGCGGCAAGGCGGCGGACAAGGTGGCGTTGCTGGAGGAGCTGGACAGGCGGAGGAGGCTGCTGAGAGGGTGCGTCCAGGGTGACCGCTGACCGAAGGGAGGATGCCGCACATAACCAGCGTGCGCCCTAGAAACGCAGTATGCCGTTCGGCACCTGCACTACACACCCGCTGCTTACTCCGCTGGTGATGGCACCTGGCACCTTCATGTGGGGCCGCGTCTGGTGGCTCGTGCAGTGCTGAAGGCAACAGGGTGCCCTGTCCACCCCTGTGTGCCTGCAGGGACTCGGCCGGGGAGCACCACCACCACCTCCCCTCGGACCTCGTCCACGCCGCCGTCAGCGGCCTCAAGAGCGAGTGCCGCTCCTCCGACCTCAACCGCAACTCCCTGGCAGACAGCTTCGCCACGCCTCCCGCGCTCATGGCCCAGCGCGGCGCCAACACACATACCCACGCCCACACCCACACCCACGGCCCCATGCACGCCCCGTTGCACCACCACCAGATGAGCCGCCTGGGCGCGCTCACCGCGGACCCCAGCCGCAGCGGCTCTCCGGCACACGGCCGGCCCGCCTCCGCCAACGGCTCCGTTGCCGCAACCGCAACCGCAACCGCCACGTGCACCGCCGCCAACAGCACCAGCGCCAGCGGAACGACCACCCCCGTACCCGGAGGCTCCATGCACGGCGGCAGCGCCGCCGCACACCAGTCGCCCTCCTCCGCCAGCTGTAACGGCTACGCGGCCCCCGGCAGCCGCGGCAGCAGTGGCGGCCGCGGCCCCCCCTCGCCCTTTGCCCCCGCCGCGCAGCTTCCGCCAGCTCCGGACGGCGCCACGGGGACCTCCTCCTGCACCGACGGCAGCGCTCCGGAACCGTGCAGCCAGGACATCGTACGGCAGGGCGCCGCCGTTGACCCGCACCTCGCCGCCGGCCACTTCCCGGCCCCCGCCCCCACCTCCACACCGTACGGAAGCCAGCCGCACACGCGTCCCGGCAGCCACCAGCCCTCATACCACCACAGCCGCAACCCCAGCCACGGCAGTGGAGTACCGGGGGCGCTCCCAGGATCGAACCTGGCGTGCCCCACCGGGGGCCATCATGCAGCGGGGGCAGCGGGGGCGTGTGAGACGGCGGCGGCGGCGGCGGCGCGGACGGCGGCGGCGGACCCCATGTCGCTTGTGAACGGGATGGTGCACCGCAGCAACACCATGCCGGGTTCTGGCCTGGAGGCGGCCATGGCGGTGGAGGGCGCCTCCCCTGCCGCCACGGAGGAGGAGCACGTGCAGGCGCTGCTGACCAAGTGAGTGGCAGGGAGTGCAGCAGGCAGGAGTGCTGTATGCGCAAAGTACCCTGTTCCGCAGTGCTCGTACAGCTAGTGGAGCTAGTAGGGCGGTCTTCGTGGCCCTGTGCCGCGCTGCCATGCATGCGCAGTAAAGGCCTGGTGCTCGTGTGACAAGTGCTGCCTGGCCACGTGCCGTACTGCAGGTGCATGTCGGTCAACGACTTTGACCTGGAGCTGCTGTACCACCGCAAGAGCATTGAGCAGATGCTGGCGGCGGTGGTGGCGGGCGGGGCGGCGGCGGCGGCGGCAGGCGCCCACGCAGGGGAGGGGCACCACCAGCCGCAGCCGCACACGGTGCAGGCGTAGCTGGGGTCCACAGCGTGGGCAGAAGCAGCGGCCCTGCAGCAGCAGCACCGGCAACCGCCAGCTGGAAGGCCGCTGCGGCTGGGGGAGTGTTGGTGCCACGTTTGAGGGAGGCGGCAGCATGTGCGCTGGCGCCCTGACGGCTGGTGCTGCCCATGGTCGTCCAGGTGATTGCGGGGCTTACCATACGCTTACCATACGAGTGATAGCAGGGGAGAGGAGAGGAAAGAGGGGCGCTACGTAGCATGGACGCGCGGTGCACACGGCACTGCATTTGGTTGATATTATTTGAGGTGAGCGCTGGTAGTTTGGGGGAAGATAAGAGCCTCGCTGGCGCTAGTATTAAGAGGTCAGGGGGCTGACAGAACTTGCAATGCCGGGCCGCGGCCTGAGGGGTGGCTGTGTGCCTGAGCGCCCGTGGCCTCAACGACGGTTCAGTGCGCACTGAAGCAGCATGGATGAGCAGCTTGCCGAATCCCTACCAACGGGGTCAATTTTGTATTCATGTTACATGAAGAAGTTAGTGGAGGGGAGAGTATGGGCACTGTCGTGGTTGTGCTACTTCGGATGGCGCCGCTGGCAAGCTTTTGCTTGCGAACCTCACGGTTTGACCACTTCGCACCAGTCGTGAGCAGGTTTCGCAAGTGGAATTTCCGTAGATTGCATGTTGTGATACCGTATTGTGTTTGGTGCACGGATGAGTTTCTGACGGCACGTGGTATGGTACACGAAGAGAGTCTGTGGTAGTATCCTAGTGAGGGGCCTGTGACAGCCTGGGACGTGCCATGCCCAGGCGCCTGGTGTGCTGCTAACATACTCCGGGCGTCGCGAGCTACCTTGTTGCTGCCGTACTGTGGTATTCAAGTAAGGGGTATCCGTTGTTTCGGCTTGTCGTGGGTGCTAGGAGCTGCGGCCTGGTGTCTCCACCAGGGAAGCGAGGCAGGGGGCTTGTCTGGGGCCTTCAGCATCTGTGGTGTACGGACTCTGCCGACGGGCATGCTGGAATCGCAAGCTAGTTGTGTATGAGGAGGGCCCATGCGCTGGCTGGCGTAGTTGCGGTGCGTACTGAGGCTGGGCATGGGGGAGCTGCTTTGGTTTCGGCACCAGGATTTGGATGGCAGGAACACAGCAAGAGGTCGTTAGCATATAGTTGTTGCATATTGGATGACGCTTTTGGGTGAACTCAACTCGACGTGCCTTCGTACTTCTATCGGTCGGCCAACGCTGCCTTGAGCAATTTTTTTGCATCGAGTGCCCAAGCAAGCTACTTGGCCGCAGATGTAAATCATCAGATACAGTTTTACCGATGTAGCTTGATTCGGAGCCTTTGTTTCCGGGGACAGTAACGACAACCGGACGGCCGGACAAAGCCGCTGCTCGCCAAGCTGGACAGCGTCGCAGAGTGGTTTGACCTAGGAGATAAAATGACGGCCGCCGCTCGGGGAGCCGTCCCCCACCACTTCCTCTACGCGTGCTTTGGGATGTGCCTGGGGCCTCCACCGCCCCCTCCGCCCAAGACACCAACCCCAGGACTGCCTGCAAAGAAGCCGCCAGAATCCAAAGGGTCGGTGGAGAGTCGTTCAGCACGTGCACCCTTCTGTACACGCTATCTGCGAACTGCATTCCATCACGCGGTAGCACACACTTGTAATAGGGTGGCCACATGGGGTGGGCTGGGGAAGGGGGCGGAGGAGGATGGCCTTGGCCGGGCGGGCTATGAACCGGGCGGCACACTGCCTTACACCACTTGCTACGCTGAGAGTAACTCACCGATCCTAACATATTTTTAGGAAAACCCGCATGTTGCTGACCCTGTGTGCGCCTCCTCCAGCCCCACTGAGAACTGGCGGGAGATACCGCTGGTGACGCAGTACGAGCTGCTTAAGCAGCTGGGCAAGGTGCGCCGCCCCGCACATAGCTTTTTTGCTATATACATGTACACGGACCGTTAGATATTTTGGGGTTGCATCAACCTTACTACCGGTAATGTGCTCGGCGCATGCACCTAACCCACTTCCCAAGGCAGGATGCGGTCCGCAGCCCCACAGACACTGCAGGCAGCCGTGTGTTTTTGATGCAGATGTGCCAACGCTGACCCACCACCCCCACCCCCACCTGGGGCATGGGTGATGGGGTGCGAGGCAGGGCTCCCCTGCCACGGTGCAACCCGCGACCCAGCCACCAACACACCCCTCATGTGCACCAGCGTGGAGACCGCATCGTCTGTATGCCAGCTTGCCGCCCAAGCACGGACATTTGGTCTACCGGAAGCACGCCTGCCAGCCCTCAAGCACCATCCGCCAAGCCGGCAACACGCGCCGCATCGCGTGCGCGTATGAACGGCATATGCAGCGCTCCGGTCCGCTGCCAACTGGTGTTCTCCGGCTTGGTGCCGCTGCGGACGCTTACCGGTATTCTCTCTTGTCATGTTGAACGCCCCAGGGTGGCTTCTCCGAGATCTGGCTTGCGGAGCACCGGGCCAGCCACGAGCTGGTGGCCCTCAAGGTGGTGCAGCTGGTGGAGGCAGAGCTGGAGCCGGACGAGGTGCGTGTGGGTAAACTGGGGGTGCAGCCGGACGAGGTGCGTGTGGGTTAAAGGGGGGTGCAGCCGGACGAGGTGCGTGTGGGTTAAGTGGAGGTCTAGCCGTACGAGTGAGTGTGGGTTTCCTGGGGCTGGAGCACGACGATGTGCGTGTGGGTTGCCTGGGTGTGGCGCCGGACGAGGTGCGCACGGGTTAGCTTCATGTAAAGCCGGGCGAAGTGGTGCGTGGGGGTGCAGCCCGAAGAGGCGCGTGTACGTTGACTGGGGCGAGGCCTGAGGGGATGCGCATGCTTGCTGGGCTGAGTGCAGTTTGAGCCGGAGGAGGAGTATGTAGGCTAACGAGTGGTGGACTGTGCGGACGGGGTTGATACCTGGTGCTGAGCGGTGCGGCTGTCTCCGGGAACAGGTGTTGAAGACGCAAAAGAAATTGGGGACGTGTAGGGACCAACTGCGAGGACCACGCTGCCCGGAGTACTGGCGCCCGTACATAAATTGACTGATGATACTACATTCCTTCGTCTTGACCACCCCTCTCCCCCCTGCGCAGGTCGCCACGCTGCTGTCCGAGGCCAAGTACCTTCGCACGCTGGACTGCCCCTACCTGCTGCAGTGCCGCGACGCCGTGCACACGGGGCAGCACCTAGTGCTGGTGCTGGAGTACCTGTCGGGGGGAGAGCTGCTGGAGCAGATACACAAGGTCAAGAAGTACACGGAGGCGGGTGAGCAGGGGAGCGGGTGGTGGGGTGGCAAGGAGACGGCACAGTGTAGCCTTGTAGCAAGTGGCCTGAAATTTGTGCTTCGCAGCCCAGAGGTTCACGTCCGGCGTTCGGAGGATCGGAGATGCCTTTGCACTGCATCCGTGCCATTCATGCCTGCCCCACCGCCCCCCCACGCGCAGAGGCCTCCAAGCTGTTTGCCCAGGTGGTCTCGGCGGTGTCGTACATGCACAACCTCAACCTGCTGCACAGGGACATCAAGGTGAGGGGGAGTATCCAGCTGCATCAGAGCCCTACGAGCCCACATGTCCTCCAAGCAGGCTCCTGGCAAGCTGCTACCCACACGGCCCGCCGTTGCCCACACGGTTTACTGGCCCACCGGACCCTCGAACACCCGTCCCTCCCTGTCCTCTCCCCCAGCCCGAGAACATTATGTTCGAGCGGCCCGTGGAGGTGTGCCAGGCGGAGGGGCGGCCCTTCCGCGTCAAGCTCATAGACCTGGGCATGGCGGCGCTGTACGACGAAAACAAGGTACGGCAGTACGGCGCGGGGGAGAATAGCCTGGGCCGTGCGGGTCCCTGTGTAAAAGCAGCATGTGGGGTACGGGGAGCGAGGCGGGGGTTTTTGGTAAAGGTTTATGACCAACACGAGGTACGGCATGGGGCGGGGAAGCCGGGACGCGCGGGAAAATGCACACCTGAAGCATCATTGTGAGGCGAACACAAGACACGGCACGGCACGGCAGGAGCCGTATGCTTCACACCCTTGCTGCTGCTTACCAGGCGCCTTTGTCGCCCCATGTGCTTTTCCTCCCTTCCCTTCCCTCCCCACAGCCCATCGTCGGCACTGTGGGCACCCCGGGCTTTGTGGCACCTGAGCTGTGGAACGACAAGCCGCACACGGTGAGTGGGCAACTGGGGCTGTTGGCCCCAAAGAACTTGCTCCTGAGCTGCACTCCGTGCTTTCATGCCGGTACTAGCGCCCGTAGCCGACCGCTGGTGACCTGGCGCATGTATCACGTGTGTGCAAATGATCGAAGCATGTTGCAAGTACTGCCCCAATGTGCTGTGGTGCTTAACGTACTACCCGATGCCATCCCCCTGCCCACTCGCAGTACGCGTGCGACATCTACTCGCTGGGGGTGGTGCTGTTCGTCATGCTCACTGGTGAGGGGGAGTGCAAAGCGTGTGGGGAAAGAGCAGGGGAGCAAGGAGGCTCGGGGCTGCGAGAGCGAGACGCAACTTCGGAACACATTGGCACTGACTCTCGTCGCGGTTGTATGTCGCAGGCCGCAAGCCGCACAGCGGCGCCGACATCCGCATGATGACCTACTGCAACAAGTCCATCAACGACGCGCCGGGGCTCAAGGACGAGCGGTGAGGCAAGGAATGAGGCAAGGGATGGAGCAGTGCGAGGGTAAGCTGCCGGCCCAGGATGATGGCACACAGCGATCACGGATGCATCGTATGTCGCTGACAGTTCGCGCTTGCTATCGGGCTTGCGCTGTGCTTTGCTTTGCGCAAGGCCTCTGCAAGTCAACCCGACCATGGCACGAGCCCTAGCCACCCTACCAACCCAACATCTTGTCCGCCCATGCCACTCCCTGCCCTAACGAACCCGCTTTTTGCGCCTTCCTTTCATCGCTTCTACTCGTTCGACATTCGCCCCTCGCTGTCTCCGCTCCCTTCACTCGTGCGTGCCCGTTCCCCTCCCCACCTTCCCGCAGCTTCCTTGCGCTCTCCTCCACCGCCCGCTCGCTGCTGCTGTCCATGCTGGCGGACGACCCCGCCGCCCGGCCCTCCGCCGCCGCCGTGCTGCGACACCCCTTCATCACAGCCGTGGACTCCAACGCGGAGGCGCAGCGGGAGGTGGGCGACGTGGTGCGGCGACGCATGATGGAGCTGGCGCAGCTCAGGTGCGGACCGGGGTGGTGTTGGTGGAGGTGATGCGGTGCAGACCAGGGGCGGGGCCTGGAGCGGCCCTGCAGGTGCGTGCGCGTGTCTGTGCCACACAGCAGGGCCCTGGGTGGCAGGTATGCCAAGGTGCCTTGGGCCGCGCTTAGACCCCCTGCATACTGCTTCCAGCCCATACGCACCGTAGTGCGTTGTAGGACACTGATGTCGCAGAGGGTAGGGGCAGCTGTACGGCACCTGGAGTGAAGCCTGCTGGCACCTGTCTCCAGCCCTCCTGACCACGTCCCCCACTCCGGGTGCCCCCCAGGCGCGTGCACGGCCTGCGCTACGCGCTGCACGTGCAGCAGCACCGGAATCGGGACAAGCTGGCAGCGCTGGAGGACCTCGACAAGCAGCGGTTGAGGCGCATGAACAGGTAGGGGAGAAAGGGACAGGAGAACAGTGGGCACAGGGACTTGGGCAAGGAGAGGTGCAGGTCAGTTTGAGCTGCACTTCAGCTGGCAGTCACCTGCTATCCATTGTCGGTGTATCCCATATATCCTTTTTTTTAATGGCCGTACTCCTCTCCTCCTTGTTCCACAGCGCGGCCGCCCCGCGGCTGGACCTCCCCCTGCCCCCCGCCGCCCCCGAGCCGCCCTCCGCCATGTCCATCCCGGAGTTGCACCCGGACGCCGCAATCAACTCCAACAACGACACCAACAGCAACATCACCACCGACGCTGCCTCCTCCGCCGCACACACACCCCTTGCCGTCGCCGCCGCCACAGCCGCCGCCGCCGCCGTTGCCGCCGCTGCGCCGCCCGCCTTCGACCGCTGCTCGCTGGGCGCCTCCTACAACGAGGCCCCTCTCGCCATGGTCATGAGCGGCCACCTGCTAGGGGACGCACACACCCCTTTCACTGTGCCCGACCCCCGCGCGCCCCCGCCCCACAGCTCTCGGCCCCCGGCCCTCGACCTGCCCTCCCTCCAGCGCACATCCTCCCCTGGCCAATGCGGCGACGCCGCCGACCCTCCACCCAGGTCTTCATCCCAGCCCCCGGCCTCGCCGTCTCTGCTGCTCATGAAGTCGCCTTTCGCTGCTGTGACCGTTTCTCCCAAGCCTTTCAATGCGCCCGCACAAACCTCCATAACCGCCTCCGTCGCCACCGCCTCCGCCACTGCCGCCAACGCAGCAGACGGCGCGGATGGGACCTCTGCCCTGCTGCTGATCCACAACGCCACAGACCCAGACGCACAAGGACGGCCCGCCTCCAACACGGGGCCGGACACAAGCCCAGAGCCGGCTGCTGCTGCTGCTACTGCTGCTGCTGCTGCTGGCAACCCTGCTGGCCCCCAGCCGCCTGCCTGGACGCAGCACGGTGTGCACTCCAGCGTGTCAGACGTGCTGGTGGTGGCAACGGACCACGTGGACCCACACCTGGCAGCAGGCCACCCGCCCGGCCTGTCCCACCCCCCGCAACCGGCAGACCCAAAGCCACCCTCCCACACCGGCTACTACCACCACCAACAGAACCTGAGCCAGGCGGAGGCAGCCAAGATGCCCGCTATACTCCCGGGGTCAGCCTTTGCGCGCACGAGCCTGGGGCCGGCGGCGCCGAGACCCGCGTCGCACTTGGCAAGGAGCAGCCAGCCTGTGCCCTGGACGGGGACACACTTGACTGACCCGGCTGCGGGGGTCACGGCAGGGGGAGGTGGTGTGGGCGGTGCGCGTGTGCCCCCCTTCGACCCCATGGCGCTGCTCAACGCGCTGCCCGACATGCACCGCTGCTCCACCATGCCGAGGTCGGGGCTGGACGGGGAGGTGGAGCTGGCGGGGATATCCCCTGTCGCCACGGCGCGCATGGTGGAGGACCTACTGCTGCCAAAGTGAGTGGGCGCCCAAGGGGAGGCAGCACGTATGCGAGGGTGCAGCGCGGATGCAAGGGTGGGGTTAATGGGGCGGACAGGGCAGGTGCAGTCTGGGGAGGAGGGTGGAACGGAGGGGTGCCATCTCTGACAAGAGCATGGCTTCTGTCAACTGGCATGCCTACCCTGCATGTGGGGTTATCCTTTTCCTTACTCTCTTGCTCTGCTGGGTGGCCCCCGTAACGGTCTTATGTCCTATGGCGATGGGCCACACAAGCACCTGGCCCTCCCGCCCCCACTCCCTTGGGCTCTCCCCGACTCCGCCATAGTACTACGGCCCACCGTACGTCTGTTTCACTGGTGTTGTGCCCCCTGCCCTGCCCCCAGGGCCATGTCCGCCAACCCCTACGACCTGGAGCTCTTGGCCCACCAGCACACCCTGGAGCAAATGCTGGGCGGAGCAGGGCTGGGGCACAACGTGCAGGGGCAGCAGCAGCAGCAGAACCGGCAGTGAGGAGCTGTATCCTGTAATCGTAACAGCGGCTGTGAGGATGGCAGCGAATGGCAGCTGCATGACGGCTTTGTGCGACCGCATTGTGACCCGCGTTTTGCAGCGCTGACGGCCACATTAGCTTATGTTCATGTCTGCCGTACGGTTACGTACTCTTATTGTACCTGTTGACTCGCAGCGGTTGCAAGGGTGCATAATATCTGAACGTGAGTTTCAAATGATTTTGCAATTTATCTATATCTGGCAAGATAGCGTTTGGTGTGAAACGTGCTGCTGCCACAAAGCGACGGAGGCACGCAATCCTAATCTGCTGCATGCTCTAGTAAAGGGTACATCGCATGCTGTGGATCGGGCGCTTGATCTTGTCAATTTTGTGTTTTGCTGTCTCTGCTATTATCGGCATACTTGCACATGCCACGAGGAGCGCCTTGGCGTTTTTGGCTGGGGGAACTGGTACAAGCGCGGCGAGCAGTTGCTGAAGGCACAGGGCATCACGTGATGCAAGCTGGCGCTCGTGCTCTGTTGCAGGCGGAAGAACCCCTGATGGCCCCTGCTGTGCACTGAGGAAGGATAGTAACGCAGGCTTCCCCTGCTTATGGGGGTGCCGGCAGGAGCGGCGTGCACGGTGCGCCGCCATGACACGCTGTGTCCCAAAGCTTTAAATCATCAGCACGGCCTTGGTGTGGCACCATGGGCGATGGCAGCTGCGAACGTATGGGCCAGGTAGCGGCCCCTGTAACGCCTCAAATGTCAAATCTCGACGATTACTCTGGGACGATTACTCTGCCTTGCAAAGCGGCACGCACCCAAGCACCCGACCTACACCTGGCGTACCGGCATGGGCCAAGCGTGGACACAACCAGCTAGCCGCTAATGCTCGCGCATCGCACCAGCAACGTTCTCTGCCCTATGGCAGCACGCCGTGCAGCGCAGTCCATGAGAATCTTATGCACATGCACAATACTATGCAAACCAACCCATACAGTTCCCTCGTTCTCATGCGCATGGTAAATTATGCGTCACCTACTCCCGTTCCCCGCACCCTCGCCCCCAATCCTTACACGCAGCCGCCCCTTGCCTCCTATTTGACCCCCACCGTCTCCCCCACCCACACCCGAGCCCCCGTGGCCCGGCAACATCGCCTCCGGCGTCGCCCGCCCGGCAACCTTTACCTGCGCAGTCCCACTCAGTCCCGTCAAGGGGCCCGCCGCGGCCGCTGCCGCCACAGCCGCCGGCGTCGTGCCTATCCCCACCAGCCCCGACAGGCCCGTCTGCGGGCTGTGCAACCGCGCCCATGGCACCGGCGTGCCTCCCCCCGACCCTGCACCCGTTTTCCCCGCCACCCCCGCGGACCTCCCCGTCCCCGTCCCCACAGCCCCTGCTGCCTTGCCCGCACCGCCAGGAGAGACATCCCTTGGCCTCGGCGCGTGCGGCAGCGGCTCCAGAACCGCCCTGCCCGACGACGTGGGCGTGCCCAGGCCCGCAGCAGCGGCCGCAGCCCCAGCCGCAGCAGCAGCAAGTGACCCATGGGTCCGTGGGGTGCTGGGCAGTGCAGGGCTGCTGCCCCCTGAGCTGGCGCTCCAGGGGCGGAACCCCGCCGGCAGCTCCCCGCGTTCCGCCACTCCCACCGAGAGTGCGGAGGATACCGCGTTCAGTAGCCCACTGTCGGCCGAGTTGCGCAGCAGGGCTACGAGGTCCGGCTGCAGGCGTGTGGGCCCCGTGGATTGTGGGCTAGGCAGCCGTGCGCCGACCAGGGGCATCAGCTCTGCTCGGCCCGGCAGGGGAGGCGCCCCCGTGTTGAGCGAGCGAGCGGGGGTGGAGGGGCTGTGAGGCAGCAGGCCGGCGGGGGCGGAGGCGCGGAGCGGGTTGGCGGCCGCGAGGGGCGCGGGGAAGCGGACGGTGCCTTCCTGCCCTGGGGGCGTGGGCCTGGGGATGAGGGTGGGGGCTAGCGGGGCGGAGGGCGGGAGCGCCAGCGGGCGGGCCTGGCCCGAGGGGCTGGGCAGGTGCTGGTCGGCCTCCGGGTTGGAGGCCGCAACGACGGCTGCGAGCGGCCGTGGCAGCGGTGGCACGACGGCGCGGTGGTTGGACAGGTGGTTGGCGGCGACCGTGCCGCTGCCCGCCACCGGCGCGGGTGCGCCGGCAACCGACAGCGGCTGCAGCTGCGCCGCGGCGCCTCCCCTCGCTGCCGGGCTGCCGCCTCCCCCTGGCCCAGGTCCCTCCCCTGACAATCCCACCGGCCTGACCCATGGGTCGGTGGGGTTCAGCAGCATGGCGTCCCCCCGCCCCAGCTCGTGCGGTCCCGGCGCCGCCCAGCCCAGCACCCTGCCCTTCCCAGGCATCGCCACGCCCTCCCCCGGTACGACAACCGTACCGTCCGCGCCGCGATGGGCGTGGCGGGCGGCGAGTGCCCTGCCGTACACCCGAATGCTGGCCTCAACCAACTGGTCCACAAGGTCCGCCTCCTCCTCCAGCTCCTCCAAGTCCATCTCGTCCAGCTCTAGCAGCTCCCCACGTGCCGCCAGTGCTGCCCGCAGCTGCGCCCTCCGCGCCAGGGCCACCTGCAGCTTTCCCGCCGTCAGCTGCTGCCGCGGCTGCCGGGGCCGCTGGGACCCGTCGCCGCCGCTAGCACTCGCCGCACCGCCCACACTCATGCCTGTGCCATGGTGCATGAGCTGTTGATGGTGCTGCTGGTCGTGGGCCGGCTCTTGGTCCCTCCGGTCGGAGCCATGCAGGTGCTGGTGTGGGTTAGCGCCGGGTTCATGGCCGTGCGGGGCCTTGCCGCCGCCGGCGATACCCGCAGAGCTTCCCGCGGGGGCGGCACGGAGCTGCTGGTCCTGTGGGTGTGTGTCGCTGGCGTTGCAGCTCACTGTGGCCGCCTGGGAGCTCTCACTGTGAAGCTGCTCCTGCTGCTGCTCCTGGTGCCTGGAGGACTGTGGCCCACTGTTGCCCTGGCTGGCACCGTCGCCTCCATCCACCTCCGCCTCCGTAAGGAACCACCCTCCCGTCGGCCCGCTGCCGCCACCGCTGCCATCACCGTCGCCGCCGTCACGGCCAGCCTCCTCGCCGCCCCTTATCCGCACCTGCCTGGCTGCCGCGGACCTGGTGCTCCGCAGGTAGCGTGGCACTTTAGGAGGCCCCGCACTCGCACCCTCCGTATCCGACTTGGGCCCGCCAGCCCCCGCCTGCGCCTCCTGCACCCTAGCCGGACCCGACTGCGGCCTCGCCCTCTCTGCCGCCTCGCCCGCCGGCTGCCCGCTCCCCTCCTCTCCATTCCCATCCACACGCGGGCCCTCGTGCTCCCCATGGGGCCCCTTCACCTCCCACTCCCCGAACAGGTCTTGCGACCCCTCCCCGCCCAACCCTGCGCCTTCACCACCACCCACATCACCCCCGGCCCCGCCCTCCTTCTCCACCTTTCCGCCACCATTTCTGGAACTCCGCTCAGACCCAGACATGGACGCAATGTGGTGGTCTGCCAGCCGGTTGGCAGCGTTCGGGTGCAACGCGACCAGCTCTTGTATCATCTTCTCCCTCTCCCTAGGCGACAACGCTGTCAGCACCCTCCTAGAAGACGCTGCACTAGCCACACCCCATGGCGCCCCGCCTTTCGGCCGCTTGGGCAGCACATCCCGTGCGGACGCCGTTGCTGCTACCGTTGGCTTGGGCTGCAGCTGCATGGGCCGTACGACATGCATCATCGGCGCCGTAGGACCGTGCGGGTCCGTGGGGGAGGGCCATGCCGGCGCGCCGTAGCCCTCCGGCGCCGGGCCCACCGGCCCTGCAGGACCCCACGCCGCGCGGTGCGCTATCAGATAGCCATCACCAGCACCTGCAGCAGGACCAGCAGCTGTAGCACCATCAGCGCTGGCCTCACCGCCGGGCTGCTGGTGCTGCCAGTCGGTACTGGTGACGCTCGTCACGGCGTACGGCAACGGGCCGGTGCCGCTGGCGCTGCCGTAGCTCCCGGCAGCCTCCAGCGGCTTCCCGGCGGCAGCTTCCTCCAGCTCCGCGATGGCGGCCAGGGCGCGCGCCGACTCGCGGTGCACCCTGCGCAGCGCCTGGCGCTGCTGCTGCCGCTTGCGCTGCTGCCGCGTGGCTGCCTGTGCGAGCTGCTCGCCCGAGAAGGGCCCGGAGCGGCCCAACGCGGGGTCGGTTCCCGGGGCCGCCATGGTGTAGGGGTTGAAGCTGTTGGCCCAGGCGATGCTGCGGAGCTGGTCCGCCAGGGCCCGGTCCTCCATCATCCTGGGCACCACAAATGCCAGGGAAGGGCTGGGTGTCGGCGGAGGGCATTTGTTACGGGCACGGGAGCCCTCACAGAGGCCGGGCATGGGGTACGGTGCTGCGTTTGTGGGTACCGTAACTCGTGGGTCAGAGTTGGAGGCCATGCATGTCATGCAGCTGAGCGCACTCACTTTTGCCGCAGCTGCTGCACCGTCTGCACCTTCCGCCAGAACATGAACTTGTTGGCCGCCGGCGCCACCACCAGCCGCTGCACCAGCTCCCCCAGCTGCTCGTCGTAGTGCTCCAGGGACAGGCCTGCGGGAGCACACGCATGGTAACACAATGAGGCGCATGCATCACGCGCTTTCCTCAATTTCCTGCAGACAATTAACAAGCTTCCATGCAGCTACACATCCGATTGAGGGCAAGGCGAGCGGCCAACCGCCCACGCACGCAGCCCGCACCGTGGAACAGCACCTCACCCTTCCCTTCCCTTCCTGAGCCCTCCTTAACCCACCCGTCAGCACGGTGGGGTCCAGCGAGGCCGCCAGCGCCTCCTCCAGCTGGTCCAGCAGCCCCCGGTTGCCGTGCCGCGTCAGGGGGCTGCGCTGCCGCGACGCGGGCCCACCACCCGACCCCGTGGGCCCTGTCCCCAACCGGGACGGCGACGCGGTCCGGCCCCTGCCGCTGCGGCTGCCTGCCGGCCTGTGGCTACGTGACGGCCCTGGCACAGCCCCCGCTCCCGGTGATGACCGCGGAGGGCTGGAGCCGAAAGCCCCAGCGCCCAACTGATCACCGCCGGAGCCGGGGTCTGCCCAGTCGTCGCCGCTGCCGCTGTCTGGGTCGCCCGCCTCCTCCTCGGCGCCTTCCGGCAGCTGCTGCAACGCGCGTGCGAACTCCTTCGCCATGCGCTCCACAGCCCTGTGTTGAACATGCAAGTTTGCGTCCGTTAGGGCTGAACCAGAAGTGTATGAACCTGCTGCCGAATATCACTTCGTGTCAAACCTTAAGACCTGAAGCTAGAGGCTCCGGCAGTGCTTACTAAAGGGGCACACAGATTGTGGGCATGCACCTGCAGGTACTCCTACCAATAGCCACCACGGCTTGTGCACACACCTGTCGTATAGCGCCCACTGCTCTGACTCCGCCTCCGCCAGCGCTCGCGCCAGGCCTGCACCGATGCGCACCGGCTGCTGCTCGAGGCTCAGCATCTCCACCCCTGGAGCGGCACCGGCCTCGGCAGCTGCCGCCGCGGCAGCCGCAGCAGCTGCAGCAGCCGAGACGGCGCTGGTGGTCGCCGGTCGGGAGTCATACAGTCCTGACGGTGTTGTAGGGTCCGGTGGCGAGGTGCCTGGGAGTCTGGATGCTGTTGCCAGCAGGGTTGAAAGCTGCTGCTGTTGGTGCTGTTGCTGCTGTGTTAGGGTGTCCCATGGGTCCACCCCCGGGCGGGCGGAGTAGGGGTCGGAGGTCCACATGGTGCGGAGTGCCTCCAGCTGCTGCCGTACGCCCTCCTCCTGCACATGCAGCGGGTAACGCATACGCATACAGGCTCCGAGGGTGGTTTGTGCCTGCCGGTAGCAAAGGACTTCCATGCATGCGTGCAACACGATGTCAGTGCCGGTGCCAAGTGCCACCAGTTAGACTGCAGACACCGGAAGCCCAGCGCTTGCCTTGTCCGGTAAGGTGTACAAACTGAGAACAAGAGTAGACTACAACCATCCCCCGCCCCAACCCGGCCTACGTAGCCCACACGCACCTGCAGCAGTGCCAGCTGTGCCTCAGTCTCCCCAGCGCCGAGCTCCTGCCCGTGGTCCTGCTGCCTGTCCAGTGCCTTGCTCAACGCCGCCAGCGTCGCCTCGGGCCGCACCGAGTGGGGCGAGTCGGTCTCGCCACCGCTGCGTGCCGCGCCTGACTCTGAGGGCGGCCGGGAAGGCTCAGGGGAGTGCCCCCCGTCGTCGGCCTCTGGGCGCCCCGACCACGGCGCACGAGGCGTGTGGTCCGCGGCAATACCTGCCGCTACAGCAGCTGCGTGCACACGTGACAGGCTGATGGTGTAGCCAGGCGCAGGCCCCTCCAGAGCGTGCGTATCCGGCGGGACAGCGTCGGAGGAGCTCCCTGCACCTCCATCCACAGCAGCAAGTGCAGAGGCAGCTGTCTGCAAACTGGGCTCTGGTTCCACGTTTCGCCGCTGGCTCAACGGCTCTCCCCCAGGCCCGCCCGCCGCCCGCATTTCCGCCTCCACCGCCGCCCTGTCCGCTTCCAATTCATGCACGCCCTCTCCTAGGCCGTCCATTCCATGATCCGCCCCTGCAGCTGCCGCCTCCCATCCGCCCAGTCCCTCACCACCTTCTGCCGCCCACTGAGACAGCGACTGCAAGCCTCGCGCTGTGAGCTCCTGCGGCTGCATCTCACTCCGCTCCCCCTCTCCCCCGGCTTCCGCTGCCTGCAACGCAAGCCTTCCCACATGCTGCTGCTGCTGCATACCAGCAAGTAGAGGATCCACCAGCGCCTGGCACCCCGTCCGCAAGTTGCCCCGCTTACGCGCCCTGCTGCCCGGCCGCGCCCGCTTCGCAGACACCATCCTGCCCGCCTGAGCTGCCGTCCCAGCAAACATGTTGCTGAGCGCAGCCGAGGCCTCTGCGCTCACCACAGCCTGCAGCTCCTCCTGCTGCAGGCTAGCGGCAAGCCTCGCCGCCGGGCTAGCAGCCCACTGCCCTCCTGCAAGAAACGACCCGCGGGCGCCTCCCCGGGACCCGGGTGTGCCGACGGGGCTGCCCAGCAGCGCAAAGGAGCCGTCGCCGCCGGCGCTGCTTGTCGTGCGGCGGCCGAGGTCCAGGGCAAGGGGGCGGGAGGTGAGCAGGGCTTGCATGGCAGTGAGGGAGGCACCGCTGGGGGAGCCTGGGGCGTGCGCAGCAGCTGCGGCTGCAAGGGAGGTGCTCCGGGCCCGGAGCAGGCCAGAGGGGCTGACCGGCTCGGAGCCGGGGCTGTTGCGCAGCGGAGAGCCGGGGGAGGCGAAGACGACGGGGACGGCGGCGGCGGAGCTGCTTACAGCCCAGGGGGACAGCGAGCCGACGCTCTTGGTGGGTGAGAGCTTGGAAGCGGTTGCACCGGTGGTGGCGCTGCGGAGGATGGAGGCTGGCCGGGCGGAGGGGCTCTGGTACGACAGGCCCAGCAGGCGGAGCACGGCAGGGTCCTCGCCGACCGCGGAGGCTGCTGCTGCTGCGGCAGCGGAAGCGGAGCTGTCCTCGCCTGCGGGAATGTCCTCCAGCCAGGGCGCACCCCCGGGGCCTGCTGCGTCCATGAACGCCGCAACCTCCGCGTTCTCCAGCCTGAACTCCTCCTCCTCGGTCAGGTACGCTGCATCCGCCACAAGCGAGTAGCGGCTGCGCCCAAAGCGGGACGACGAGCGGCCGCCGCCGACGCTGCGCTTCGGCGACCCGGATATGCTGCCGCCGCTGCCGCCACCGCAGAGCTCACCATCCCCTCCGCTGCCCGGACGTGCCTCCGACGCTGCGGCGGACGACACTGTAGCGCTCATGAGCCGGGACATGCGCGACATTGACCGGCCGGACTTTCCGGCGGCGCTCTGCCGCACCGACTTTATTTGGGCGGTGCGCGTCCGCTTCAGCTCCTCTTCAAACTCCTCCAGGAACGACGATCCGTCACGTGGAGTCGACAGTTGCTCGTCCGGGTGCGACAAGTCACCTGTGGACAGCAGGTACAACTCTTCCGGCGCCAGCTCGCCAGCCATGCCGTACCGCAGTGCCGTACCGAGGTCGTAGTCATCCAGCATGCGGTGGCGGCGGTCGTACGGCAGCCAGACCGACTGGCGGAAGTCGTACTGCTGCTCGAACGGCAGCATCTGGACAACCTCGCGCACCAGCACCGTGCGCGTTCGGCGTATGCCGTCGGCTCCCGTGGATACAGAGCGTTGCCGGATGCTCCCATCCGCCACGCTTGATCTCCGCCCGGAGTCGCCCCCATTGGCATATGCCTCCCGGCGGCGATCCACGTCGCCCGTGTCAAACTCGCCACCCTCCTCATCCTCCGGCAGCCCAGCCCCCTGACGCTGCTTTCCACCTGCGTCTGCCGGCCCCTCCTCCACCTCCTCAACCACCTCCTCCACCTCACGGATGATCTGCACCCCGCTGGGCGTGACCAGGATGCCGTCCGCCGTCATCTTCAGCCCACCCTCCTGCTGCCGCTGCCGCTCCCGGTCCTCAGCCGCAGGTGCCCGCCTCAGGTGCCCGCCCATGAAGATGTTCAGCTGCTGCGGGGTGACGCTGAACTGGTGCTTGGCCTTCTTCCCTCCTGGGGCCTTCCCACCCTTTACCCGCACACGCGGTGACTCCGACTCAGGCGTCGCCCCTTCCGCCTCCTCGTCCCCAACCACCTCCTGCTCCTCCCCCTCATGCTTCTCCCTAGGCGTCACGGCGGCAGAGTGGTCCGCCTCCTCGTCATGCCCCACGTCTCCATCCTTGCTAACCCGTACCCCAAACGCCCCAAACGCATCCTTGAATCCACTCGCCGGCTGGCTCCCCTTCCCCTTCCCCTCCACCCCCGCCTCCTTGCCGCCCACCACGCTCTCTCTCCTGGCCCCAGCGAATGCCTGGGCCATTAGGTCAGCAGCCAGCTTGCTCCGCTGCCCTGCCCCACGCATGGGGGAGCCATCCCTCCCAGCCCCTGCGGCCGCCCCTGCCTCCCCCTCCGGGAGGCCCTCCAACCCAAGCAGCTCCTCCACCAGCGCCTGCGCCCGCATGTCCTTGCGCGCCTTGGACGCAGCTGCCAGCACCTCCCGGTCTGCAGGGCTCAGCGCAGCCGGCCCCAACAGCGCCGCCCGCATGGACAGCATCGAGGCCTGCGCGCTAAGCTGCCCCCCGGACGCCACCACCCCCCTTATGGGCGACTTGAGCCCCGGGGTACGGCTGGGGCTGGGGTCCAGGCTGACAGGGGAGCCCCCAGCAGCCTGACCACCGTACTCGCTGACAGGGGAGCCCCCGGAGGGATCCTCATCGCTCGCGCCACCGGCAGCGGAACCATCCTTGCCGGCGGCTGCAAGGGAGCCGTTGCGCGGGCCGGAGGTGTAGGAGGCTTCCGGGGAGGGACTGGAGGGGGAGGGGGACATGGTGAGGGCCAGGCTGGGGTGGTCGCCCAGGGGGCCGTACACCACCTCGGGCAGCACGGGCATGGAGGCCAGCACGGGCAGCGTGGACTTGAGCACGAAGGCGGCCTTGCCCTGGATGAGCTCCACGGGGGGCACCTCGCGGGCCCAGTGGAAGGCCTGCGAGCGCGGAGAAGCGCGTGGGGCGGGAAGTGCTGGTGAGCAGAAAAGTGCTGGGAGCGATGCAACGGCAAGAGCAAGTTGATCGTGCTGGACCCACAGGCTGAAAGCGTGAATCTAGTAAGCCTGCTAATCCGCATTCAAGCCGGTGACGCACCTTGGGGTTCAGCAGCTTGCCAGCCGAGAGGAACCCCGGCGGGGTGAGGTACACGAAGCGATCCACCAGCGCCGGCGGGCCCTGCGCCTTGGCCGCCTCCTCGCCCTTGCCCTCCTGCTGCCCCTGTTCCTCCGCGCCCTCCCCGGCCTCCTCCTCGTGCTCCTCCTCCATGGGCCCCATCGTTGGCGCGACGATGGCGAGGGCAGACGTCGCGCTCTCCCTCATCCCCGTCCCCGACGCGTTGTGCGCCTTGTTCGACGCCCGCTTGTTCCGGCCACGACTAGGGGTGCTCGGTGCTTCTGCGCTCCCAAGCAGCGCAATCGCGGCCTTGGCCGTCATGGGCTCCCCTGAGTCCGCGAAGCCGATGGACTTCTTCGCCGCGCCCTTGTCCGGGGACTTGCCCCGCCCGCCCTGCCCCTGCCCGGCGCTGGCGAGGCTGCTGCGGGGAGGCGACATGGGCACGTCGCGGCGCAGCATGTTCATCCAGCCGTTGCTGCCGGTGTACGTCCCCTCGCCACGGTTCGGTGTCCCGATGCGGCTGTTGCGCGCCCCTGTCCCCGGGGTGGACGGCAGTGAGCCAAATCCTGGCACGGGACTGCTCGCGAGGGACCGCCCCGTGGCCATCTCCATACGGATCAGCGCAGACTTGTTCATGGACACACCCCGGGACATCTTCCCACGCCGGCCAGGCGACTCTGCAGAGGACGGCTCCGGCGCAGCGCCCCCTGCGGACGCCGCCGCTGCTGCCGCAATCGCCGCCTCTGCATCCTTCATAGCTTGCAGCCGCCGCTGCACCCGAAGGGCATCCTGGTCGTCCTCTTCCTCATCGCCCTCCTCCTGCCCCTCACTCCGCTCCCCCATCCCTGCCTCCGCCTCTGACGGCTCCCCCCTCATTGACGCGCCTCCGACGCTCCCACTGCTGTGCTGTGGGCCCACGGCTGACCCCTGCGGCCCCAACGGCCCAACCGACACCACCCCCGCCTCAACCGTCACAGTCGCGCCCGCCATCCGGGACAGCGCCTTCAGCGCCGCCATTGACGGTTGGCGGGTTAACCCGCCGCGCACCTTGGTGAGCGTGAACTCTGGCCGGTGGCTGGCGTAAACGCGGGCCTTATCCGCCAGATCCACCCCGAGCGTGATGACCCGGTCACGGTTGGTGCGGTGCCTCAGCTCGGCAGCGGCCGTGGACAGGTCCAGCCGCAGCGCGGGCGCCAGCATGGCCACCAACGAATCGCCCAGCAGCACGTGGGAGGACGACAGGCACGTGGTCATGGCACGGCGCAGCAGGGGAGTCTCCCCTGCGCTCAGCTCCAGGGCCACGTGTACGACAGAGTCCAGCAGGTCCTCCGCCTCACACAGGCGGTGCAGGAGCATGGTGTCCTCCTCGTCCTCGCTTAGTAGTATGCCCGCCCGCCGGCCCACCCGTGGGTCGTACGGCTGTACGGCACTGGGCGGAACGGCTGCAGGCGCCTCCGGGCCTGAGCTGGCCTGGGTAGCAGGGGCAGGTGACTCGGGCCCTGGAGGGGCGGTGGCGTCCGGGGCGGGCGGGGGTGGAGGGGGAGCGATGGGGTCCATGCCTGCGTCCGGGTGGCATCGGGCGATGCGGGCGGTACGGCGGATGCGGGCCGCAGCCTCGGCGAGCGGCAGGCGGCTCTGGTCCACCAGGTGGTTGGCGGTTAGGTCGGGGTGCGGCACGCCGCACGCCAGCAGGCCCACCAGGCGCTGCCACAGCCGCGGGTCGGGCTGGGGCTGGGTCAGGTAGAGCTGTGGGGTACAGGAGGCACAACAAGGAAAGGGTTATGGGGTCAGGGGTGGCGTTGGTTCGGTGCGTCATCAGTTGCAAGGCAAACGAACCGGTGTGTTGCGCTTGCTGCAAGCTGAGGGGCAAGCAGAGTTGGTACGACACAGCCGTTTCTATGCCTGGTAAATACGGCATTTAGGCGACGCCATGCGGCGACCCACCGTGGACACGGGGTGCTCCACGTCCGCCCACTGGCGCTGCGTGTTGGTCAGGTCCCGCCGCCGGGCCAGCTGCAGCAGCATGTGCCGCTCGCCGGGGGCCAGCTGGAACGGCCCGGCCAGCTCCTGCGTGCACAGCCACGAGGGGAAAGGACGCGAGGGACCAAAAGCGGTCAACATGTAGGGCAGCTCAGAAGCGCACAGAAGCAGCAGGACGCGCTTCTGTGCGGCTCCTGGCTATCGGAGCTGTGACGACCAAGCAGCAGCCAAGGTTAAATGTTTCCGCACAGACCATGTTGCACCACGCAAGATCCTCAGGACCCTTGAGGTACCCCACCTGCCACCAGCCACACACCCACCTGCAGCTGCCGCACCAGCTCCTCCATCTTGCTCTGCTTGACCTCGTCCGGCATGCCAATCACCGCCCAAGGGTTCTGCTGCTGCTGCTGCTGCTGCTGCTGCTGGTTCGTGTTGCCGTCCGCCCGCGCCAGCCGGCACACGTGCGCCACCGTGCCCTTCATGACGTCATTCTTGTCGTACGGCGGCCGCCACGCACCGCCCGCCGGCAGCGGAAAGTCCGCCAGCGACACGAACATCTCAAACGTGCTGCTGTTCAGCCCGCTGTGCCCCGCCAGGCTGCGCCCAGCCGCAGCAACGCTGCCCTCGCCCCTGTGGCTGAGCCTCGGCGTGTTTCCACACCCTGTCCCGCCGTCCTCCGAAGCGCCGTTGTGCTGGCCACTCGACACGGAGGTGGTGGACCCCATCGACCGGGCCACGCCTGCTGCGCCTGCTGCTGCTGCTCCTCCACCTCCGGCCCCCAGTCGCCGCTCCACCGCCGCCAGCGCCGCCCTGGCCCGCTCCATGCGCTGCAGCACCGCCCACTTGCGCAGCACCTTGAACGCCACCTCCAGCGACAGCGTGTTGATGCGGGACAGGTGCTGCCCCAGCAGGCACCGCATGCGCAGCCTGGCAGGGTGGGTGCATGCACACAGGTCGGTTTACCTCCAATGCGTACCACAACCGTCACAGTGCACAGGGCCAGCGCGAGCCCAAGCTCCTAGGCGCACAACACCGCATGATGCCGGCTCAGGTTTGGTGCTATTGCTGCCTCAAGCGGCCCAGCTGCCCATGTCCAACGGTGCACACTACCTCCTTAACCGCGGCCCCGCACCCCACCTGCCCAGCGTGAGGTTCTTCCAGGCCAGCCACGCCAGGTGGAACCACATGTGGGTCAGGTCGCCCAGCAGCGCGTAGGCGGGCGCCAGGCACAGCGCCCTCGCGCCCATGACCTGGATGCTGCCCGCCACGCCCAGCAGCCGGTTGGCGCGCCCCCACTCGCGCAGCTGCCGCCACACCATGCGCATGCGCGCCAGCCGGCTGATCTCGTGCACCTGGAGGGGATGGAGGGTTGGAGGCACGTGCGGTGAATGCCGCACACATCTGGCAAGGCGCAGCTTCCCTGACTTGTCTGCATGCTGACACACAACCGGCGTCCCTGGTATCTTGTACCCATACTGTTGCCGCATCAGTTTTCCTCCCGTTCGTTCTCTCACGATCCCCTAATGCCTCATAGCCATCGCCTTGCAGAGGCACTCCTGCTCCTTGCTGCTGCTGCTGCTGCCGCCACCGCCTCCGCCCGCCGCGTGTCCTACTATGCGCCCTCACCTCCTTGGCGATCCTGCGCACGGTCTTGTTGCGGCGCGTCATGGCCAGCAGCGCGTCGAACACGTCGCGCTTGGTGCGGCGCAGGCGGCGCGCCTCGGCCATGTTGGCCTTGAAGGCGCTCAGCGCGCTGCGCAGGATGGCCTCGATGTGCTGCGCCGCCGTGCTGTACCACGCCTGGCGCATGCGCTTGTTGCGGCGCGTGAAGAACAGCCAGAAGGCGAAGAAGTGCCGCACGCGGAAGCTCTGCGTGGTTGAGGGACAGGGGTTCGGTCACGCTATGCCGCGGAGCGGGCCGTGGGTACGGGAGCGTACGCACGTCAACGTGCACGTGTCGCGGACCCAGGGCGAAATCCAGGACCTTGACTTTGTAACTGCGCAAGCGAAAGCAGAAGTAAGCCGCTCCAAAGCAGTGTGTGACTCACCTTGTGCAGCAGCACGATGCGCGAGTGCAGCTCCCGCGAGCGCGTGTGCTTGAACAGCCAGGCGTCCCACTCCGCGATGCGCGGGCGGAAGATGGGCGGCGGGATGCTGAGCCGCTCGCTGACCTGATTGATGGCCCAGCGGAACCAGAACCTGCGGCATGCAGCCCACCGCCATACCCACCGTCCGTTAGAAGCCTGTCAGCAATCACCTACGCACTACCACACTTTGTCCTAACACCCAGCGCAAAGCAACCCAGCCTTCTCCTGGCGGCCTTGGTGCCTCCTGCCTCCACGAAAGCCGCCCGCTCCGCCAGCCGGCTGGCCCCCTTACACAGAGCTGCCGCATCCCCCCACCTGAACAGCAGCCGCACAAACTCCTGGAACCGCTTCCGCTCCATCCGCCGCAGCACCTCCCCCGCCGCCCGCCGCTTGGCCACCTGCCGCTGCACCACGTCCCGCCACGCCGCCAGGTACATGGCCGCCGTGCGCCCCGGCATCTGCCGCAGCAGCACGTTGGCCACCAGCGCGCCCAGGGACAGGTGCGCGGTCCAGGCGTCCGCCCCCGGCGGGATGCACAGGTGCCACAGCTGCTGCGGCGTGGCGTGGTCTTTCACGGTGCCGATGGAGCCGCGCAGCATGGACATGAGCTGCAAAGGAAAGGGAGGAACGGAGCAAGAGGTTTTGGAGCGGGCCCGGGTGCTAGCGAGGAGCCATGTGGGGTGTCCGAATGGTAACGTGGTGGTGTGCTGCTGCAGCTCCTGCAAAGCCGCCTATGGGCGAAGGCAGCTGCCTCAGCCCGCTTTCACCGGGTACGACAGTCGTCCCGTCCAGTTGCCAAGCACCTGGCCCCGGCATCCTTTAATGAGGCATTGCACTCATGGCTTGGGTATCTTCGTCTTCTTCCCGTTCCTGTCCAGTCCCGTCCCACCCCGCTGACCCCAAATCCAACCCAATCCCAGCCCAGTCCACCCCAGCCCTATCCATGCCCCAGCTCCGTACCTTTGTGAACAGCTCGTCACTGAGCCGGACCCACTCCCGCCACTCCTGGAACGCGCGCCACAGCAGCCGCCTGCGCGCGTGCAGCACCGCCAGCACCAGCTGCTTGAGCGGCAGGAACGCCAGCGCCATCTGCCGCCGCAGGTGCTTCCCCCGCACCGCCATGTACGACCCGAAGAACACCCGCGCTCGCGCCGCCCGCCACGCCGTCTGCACCACCAGCGCCGCCTCCGGCGCGTACTGCTCGAACTTGTAGTTGCCCACAAACTCGTCTATTTCGTCGTCCAGCTGCGCCATCTCCTCGTGGAAGGCCTTTGCGCGCTGGCCCGTGCCCCGCTTAGCCGCCTGGGCGGCAGCCAGCAGCGCCCTGTACTGCACCTGCCCGCCCACCACCGCCCCACCGGCAGCTGCTGCTGCGATGGAGCGCTGCGTTCCGGGCAGCACCAAGGGAGACCACGGAGCCGCTGGTATGGGTGACGCGGCACCGGCTACGAGTGCTGGAACAGGGCCGGGCGGAGGTGTGCGCGCCAAAGCTGCGCGGAGTGTGTCGGAGGGAGGGAGTGCGGCGGGGACGGAGGCACTGAGCGCGGCTGGTTGCTGTTCGGACATTGGTGCAGCAGGAGGGTTGACAACGGAGACGGAGTTGACGGGGCTGAGTGCGTGCGCGGCAGGGGGCAGCGTGCTGCTGGTGCGTCCGGCGGAGTCATGCTCGCCGTGCTGCTGGATGTGCTGGGCCTGCCGGGCTGCAGGCGCAGCGGCGGGGGCGTTTGGGTTGTAGGTGGAGGCGCGCTGAGGGCTCGCTGCGCCCCCTCCCATGGAGGTGCGGAAGCGGACGTGGGGCTCCGGCTGGGGCTGGTGGGCAGACGGGCGGTAGGGCGAGAGGGGTGTCTCGGGCGTCCCTGGCCGGCCCACCAATGCCCCGCCAGCAGGGGGTATGCTGTGCATGCTGCCTGGTGAGCCTGATGCACGGCCATAGCTGCCGAGGTGCCCCGACGTCAGGGAACGAGGGGCCGCCGTTGGGGCGATGCCCAGGTCCACGGGCGCCGTCCCCAAGGCTGCCGTCGACTGACGGAAGGTGCCCGGGTCCCATTTGGGCTGCTGCTCTCGTGTACGGAGCCTTTCATCAAGCGCCTGGTCACAGCAAGAGGAGCTGTTTCAGCAACCAGTGCGGACATGGGAGCTGACGGGCGTGCGTAGACGCGCCAGTGCGCAACATGCAGGCCTGGTAATACATTTAGAGGGTGAGTAGCGACACATGTGGTCCTCCTTACGTCTGATAACGCTTTGAATTGCCTTAGCGACTCGTCGACATCCGCAAGAGAGTCCTCGTCCGCGTCCATGCCGCTGAGCTCGACCCCAAGTCGGTCGAGCTCCTGTGCCTCAGCACATCATGGCTTGATTTCTTATTGAATCTGCAGCTTCTGATGCTCGCTCGTGCTATGCGTGTATCAGGGCTTGACGTTCGCCGAATAGAGAGCGCTTCACAGGTATTCTTTGTATTGTATTCGGCTTTGAGCCGTCACTCAAGACGAATGGCGCATTATTCTTTTGTTTCTACTTCAATAGACAGCAAGCCTCAGCTTAGCGTCGGAATTTCATTCGCACATAAACACCCTTCGAGCTCGTCGATACAAGCGCGTTACAAGGTTACCTAACACTGTTGTCAACATTTCTTCGCCCACGCCTGTAGACACCTGTACACATGCCGGGGCGATTCATCCGCAGGGGACTCCCCTGCTCAAGTGCAGGTCAAGCAGGGTCTCCAGACGCCAGGGGCCAAAGCTGTACCATGTACGCCCCAAGCAAGTGCTGACATATGCGTAAGGGGTCTGCCTAGAAATGTGTGGAAAGGTGGACAAAGCAGGGCCAGGCGAAACGCGACAGAGCCCAAGACGTCCCCTGTCCCTGAGGCAGGGACGTCCCCTGCTGTGATGGACTCGACATGGGGGCCAGCTGGGAACCTGAGTCCATGCAGCAATTCAGGGACAGGTGGAAGCAGGATGGAACGGGGAAGGTCGTGTCTTTCGCAAACACCGAATTCAACCGTCCTGCCACCAGCACGTTTGCCAAAGGTTGACACATGCGCAGTCGCGCACCAGACTACCTATGTCTGCCGCTGCCATGCTTACGGTGCATGTCAGACCGCACCACCTTTCCGCACCACCGACTCCATCCCGCCAGCCCTGCGGGCACCACGCTCTACCCTGTCCCCAACTTCTGTAGCAGCTTCGCTTTCGCTTCGTAGAACTTGATGATGTCGGCATCTGCGTCCGGGTTCCCTGTAAGGAACGGCCGTGCCGCCTCCAACACCCCCGGGTCCACGTTGCCGTACCCCCCGCCCCCCGCCCCGTGCCCCCCGCCTGCTTGCCCGTGCCTGCTGCCGCTGCTGCTCCGCGCAAGCGCCGGGCTGTTGGCCCCACTTGCGCTCCCGTTGCCCACCCACCCGCCAACCGCCCCGGGCCCTGCAGCAACGCTCCCTGGACCAGGTCCGTGCCCTGCCCCTGGCATCCCGCCCCGCATGTGCCCGTAGCCGGCGGGGCTGTGCGGCCCGTTGTGCGATGTGGCCGCCTGAGCGAGGGCCGGGCTGCTGTTGCTGTGCGGCCCGGGAGCGGACGCCCACTGCTGCGAGTGCGCTGGCGAAGCAGTGCCGGAGGGCGCATCCCCCCAGGCTTGCCGCGGGCCCGACGGCGCAGGGCTGGGAGCAGGCCTGGACAGAAGGGTTCAGGGGAAATGGGTCGAGACTAACGTACACCATTGCGCAAGCATGCCCATGTGCAGGAAGGTGCACCCGAGGATTAGTACTACCTCCCCCGGCTCCCCGTGGCGAAAGCCCGTTCCAAGTCCTTTACATGCCCAACGTGCGCACCTGCTGGGACTCGGCCCTGACGGAGGTAACCCAGCGGCACCCGCTCCCCCCTGTTGCTGCTGCTGCTGCTGTTGCCGCAGCATGAGGCCCATCCACTGCTCGAAGTCCCGCTGCAGCCGCGTGCGGCTCTGCTCCAGCAGCATGTGCAGGTGCTCGATCTCCTTCTTCAGCTCGCGCAGCTGGTTGAACGAGTCCTTGTAGCGCGCCTTCTCCTGTAAGGGAATCACATTGGCAGCAACACAACGCAACCGTTCAGCCCTAAGCCACGTGCATATAGCCCCACTGTCACGTGTGCTGCTCTGCAAACGCCTGCTCGTTGGACCCAAAGAAAGGCACCGTCCCAGGGTGCCACACCACACCCTATTAAGAACCTGACCTCGCCTGACCCAAAACATGGAATACGGCAAGCACCAGACCGGTTTCATGACGACAATCGACCTCACGCCCTGCTTGCCCACCTGCTCCATGAGCCCCTTGCACCGCTCCTCCTCCGCGTCCTCCCCCAGCTCCTCCGGCGACCGCCCCGCCGCCACCGCCGCCGCGCTGCGCTGCATGCGCCGCGTCTCGATGGCGGCGCGCAGCTCGTTGATGCGGCCCTTGCTGTCGTTCACCGCCGCGCCCAGGCCCTTGGCCGACTCGTACTTGCTCTTTAGCAGCGCCTTGTTTTCCTCAATTACCTGGGGGGGGGGGTGCGAGCGAGGTGGGAACATGAAGGACGTTTGAGAGGCGAAGTGACGGTCTGGCAACGTGGAACGTCTTGATGGGGGGCGCTGCTCAGCATCTTCTGTATCGTAGGCACGGGTCCGGCTGCCCTGGGCCGGACCCTGGCACGCTATGCCCCGAACAACCCACTTCCAGGACAACTGTCACCCACTGCTTGTCCATACCCGCACACGGCACAGCCCTACCCCACCTCGTTCTGCCTGTAGCTCTTCCGGAACAGCTCGAACGCCTTGTTGCGGTCGGCCAGCAGGTTGGTGTTCATCAGCACCACCATCTCATCCGCCGCCCCGCCGCCCCCTCCTGCATCCCCTCCCCCTCCCCCTGCTCCTCCGCCCCCTACCCCTCCCGCCCCCTGCCCCGCGCCTGCCGCGTGCCCCGCGCCCTGCCCCGGCAGCGGCCCCGTCATGGAGGCGGAGGGGCTGGCCAGCACGGGCCCCTTGGCCGCGCCCCCCGCCGCCTCCCTCCGCTTGAGCATGGACACCAGGATGCCGATCTCGTTGTCGCGCTGAGCCACCTGCAGGGCCACGGACACGGCGAGGGGGAACCCAAACCGGGTCAAGGCACGTGCCCCGAGCCACCGTTGCCGTACAGCAGGGCTCTCTGCACTGCGTGATGAGGCGTACTGATGCATGCAGTGGATGTGGCGCAAGCCCGTCACAAGTTGTCGGGCACACTGTCAACCCCGAGAAACGTGGCTGATCCAGGAGCTGACAGTGGACTGCCGCTGCTTGAGTTTAACCTCGGTAGGAAGCAGTAGGGGCATGCCATAGACCAGGTGGTGCGCGCGCCCACCTGGAGCTTGAGCTTGCGGATTTGCTCCTGCGAGTCCGCGTCCCCGCCCCCACCCCCGTCGCCTCCCGCCCCTCCTCCTTCTGCATGGGGCCACCGACGGGGTCTTGGGTCGGACACAAGCAAGGCGCCTCATCACAGGTACGCATACTTCGGTGCAGCAAAGGACGTTCAGTAAAACCTACGAGTTGGCTGACGCCCGTTTCGCGACAACAGGCTCAGTGAGCAGTCACTGGTGGCCCTCACCTATCCCCGCCTTGGGCGTGCCTGGCGCCCCCAGCTCCTTCCGCCCGCCCGCTGCGCCTGCCCCGCCTCCGCCCAGCTTGAAGCCCCCGCTGCGCAGCAGGCGCTTCATGATGTCGAACACGGCGCGGATCATCATCATGCTGCCGCCCAGGTTGAGCGACGCCTCGGGGCTGTCGTCCGCCACGTAGCCCTCCACCTGCCGTTGGGCGGGGGGTGCACACAGTACGTCGTCAGTATCTAATTAAGGCCCAACAGGAAGGGTAGCTGCTGAGTGGGCAGAGTAGTAGGGCAGATGCTGAGTGGGCAGAGAGAAGAATGTGGATTCGTGCTGGAAATCAAGCCACAACTTCCGCAAGGCCCGAGCGGCAAGTGGCGCCACACCGATACACGGCCTGTGTAACACCTGCGATTATGGCTGTCGTCTGACTGCCGGACTGTTGACTACCCTCCCTGTGCGTATGCCATGCATGAACGCACCTGCTGCTGCAGCCGCACAATCTCGTCCGGCGTGAGCGGCCCGCGCTCCTCCTCCGCCCCCTGCAGCACCTTGATCTCCTCCCGCAGGTCACGGATCTCCTGCTTCAGCCGCCGGATGACCAGGCTGGGGTCCATCTCCTCGTTCACCATCACCTGCGGGGCAGCACGGATGGCGGGGGCGGTTTGCGCTGTGTAGCACGATCGGGGTCTGTACGTGCCCAAGCACAAGACCGGTCCAGATGGCACACACGGATAATGGTCTAGGCGGGCCTTGCCCCTGCCAACCACACAGCTTCAACTGCTGCAATAATTGCAGCCTTCGCATCCCGCGCCCCAGTACCCCCGCATGGCCACACGTCCTGACCCAGCCCAAGCAACAGCAGCCGTCCCTCCCGCCCCGCCTCACCGTGTTCCGGACCATGGCCACGCGCTGCGCGAACCTGCATGTGCTGATGGACTCGTCCAGCTGGTCCCCCGCCGCGTTGATGGTGGCCACCATGGTGGTGCGGCAGTTGCCGCCCAGGCTATCCTTGAGCGCCATGGTCATCATGCTGTTGCGGTACGGGATGTGCGGCCTGCGGGGAGTAGGAGGGGTGTGCAACGAGGGATGCGGGGTATTGCAGTTCAGGGCATGACGGGTGGTGTGGAGCCGTCCCAGGTGGCAAGAGGTGTCGTGCATGGGGAGGGACAAGTTCTTATGCTAGCCCTGGGGCCGGCTCAGGGTCTTTCCCACGTCCCCACAACCCTCTCTCCATCCCGGCCCCACGTCCTCTGGCGCCTTGAAAGGTTTCCTTTCATTTTGCTACCCTGCTACCCCACCTGTTCATGCCCATTGCCTTCTCCTGCAGCGCGATGATGACCTGCTCCAGGTAGTGCAGCGACAGGTTGATGTACTTGGCCTCGCGCAACGTGGTGCCGTCCACGCCCGTCTTGGACACGCGCTCGGAGCCGGCCAGATCCACCAGGTTCAGCTTGGAGCGCCGCACAGTGTCCTCGCCGGCCTGCCATCACAGAAGTTGGCGCAGGAGTGGCGAAGAATGCAAGGCGAAGTCAGGAGGAGGTGCGCGGGGCAGGGTGCCGGACAGGAGTATGGAGTGTGGGCCTTGCAGCTACCGGTAAGGAAAGAGTCGGAGAAGAGTGGCAGCTGACGGTAAGCCGCGTCACACCCGACTACAAGCCACCGAGCGGCCTGTCCAACACCCGCAGCACAGCGTGGCACGGCACGGCGTGGGGACCCCGACATGGCAAAGCTTAGGGGAATGAACGCGCCTTCCAAGCTGACGTACCCTGCGTGCCTCCACGTGGATGGTGAAGATGCAGTGGGAGCGCGAGGAGGCCTGGTTCATGGGCGTCTCGCTGATGGTGCGGTTGGTGTCGCCCAGGAACAGCTGGCGTGTGAAAGAAGGGAAAGAGGAACGGGAGACTATTTAATCAGGGTCTGTTAACGGCGGAGGGACATCGTAGCAGGGGGGGGGGAAGCGGCAAGCAGCGCGAGGGCGGGTGAACGCGCAAGCAAGTGCGGACGCAATGTGCACAGAACGAAGTGCCTGCACACCAACGAAGCACACGCACCTCCACAGACCTCCGTCTCAAGAACAGCACGCAAACGAAAAGTACCCGAACGCAACGTTCCCCACACCCCAACGCCTTTCACGCTCCCGTCCTTCTGTACGAACGCCACCCATGCCACCCCTGGCCGCTCGCCTATCAAAAGCCTTCGCGCCGGCACGAAGGCTGCCACACGCACTGGTCACGTTTCGCCGCTCTGCGCTAACCCACCAGGTTGAGCGCCTCCTCCTCGTTGTTGGCCCTGTACATGGACAGGTTGCGGTACGACACCGTGCCGTCCTCCGCCTCGCCCACGTGCACCTGCGCCATGCGGAGCAGAGGGGAGAGACAGGAAGGGAGGGCGTGACAACGTGACCAACCTTTGTCCCTTTTGCTCTCTAAGAGAGGAGAACGCAAAGCGTAGTCTGTTACGGATGTGCCCCCCACCTGCGCTAGGTCCTCCATGGCCTTGACCTCGCGGTCCGCGTCCAGCAGGTCGTAGCCCTCATTGTTGTAGATCTCCAGGTACGAGATGTGAACCTGAGCATGATGCACAGCGTGGGCACTGCGGCTGAGAGCTATACATCATGCGTAGCGTAATCGTGCAGCGTGGGGGTGGGCGGCCGTACGGTTCGATACGCATGGTCTGCTGCGGCGTGCAGTGGACCCTGCCCCGTGCGCACATTGTGTTCGGCAGGGCGGCAGCAAGGCAGGGTCGCACTGTGGCAGCACGTCAATGCCTCTTGCACTGGCAGGCTGGCACTGAGCATGGGGTACAAGCTAGCGCTGGAAATCCACTACTCATCTCATCTGTGCGAGGGCGTGTGTGCCAGAGCACTGCGGCCGTGCAGGACACCGCAAAACCGTCATGGGCCTGGCCAGGCATGGTCAGCGCGTATAGCGCCCCTGCAAACCCCAGCTCACCGTGTACTGAAAGTCATGCCGCTTTGAAATTTCGCTGAAGATGAGGGAGATGGACCTGGCGGGACAACAAACATACGGGTGGTTCTGCACCAGTTGTGCCTGCCAGAGACACTGTTGAGGCAGCGCAGTAGTGGGCGCAGGCCATGCATACCGCCCCTTGGCGCGTACGCCCATGCCCAGTAACAGCCCCAGCCCAGCACAGGCAATCCCCGGCCCAGCCGATTTGCAGCCCTAGCTGCAGCCCCCACCCCAGCCCGCACGTGTCCAGCCCTCACCGCCCTGCTCAGATGCGCCTCCCAATCATGTCTAGCTGCACAATCTGCACATGATATAGTGTTGCTGGGGCCCCGGCCGCACTCCTCCGGCCCGCACCTGGGGATGATACCCCGGTCCACGTAGCGCTCAGGACCTCCCGTGATGGTGAAGGTTTTACCGGAGCCCGTTTGGCCATATGCGAAAATGGTGCCGTTGAAGCCCTCCATGGATCCAAGCACCACGGGCCGGGCAACCCGCTCGAACACCTGGTGTCCAAGGTACACACAAGTCGATGCCGCACCTCGGCATGCCACCAGCTAGCCTCAGCGGAAGCTCTCCAACTGTATCGCCGCATTTGCTATACTTGAAGTAAGCTTATAATGATCCATCGTGCCCACCTCATCCTGCTTGGCATCAGCTGTAAGAATGCCGCTGAACTGAAATTTGTAGTGCTCCTTCTGGTTGTTTACCAAGCCAGCAGCTACATCTCGGGGTATATTGAATTCTACTTTGTTCTCTAGTGTGTCGACTGCAAGGCGTGGTGAAGCTTTGGGTACAGGCTTGACTCTGACAAAGATGTCGATAGACGCGGCTTCAGCTCCTTTCGACATCCTCTCCGCGCGCTGTAGCTATGTTGAGATACGCACATGTCAATTATGGTGGGGTGTAACAACGAGTGGTCAGCTAACTGTGTTCCTGAAAGCTTCGGAGCGGCACAGGGGAGGTCTGGGAACTGGATGGGGCGGCCCACTGCGCTGACATGCCTTCAGCCGGCCTACCATACGGGCAACTGGGCCACACATGCACAGCTGTTATAGGCTCCTTACACTGGTGTTGGCACTCAAGAGCATACGCATGGCATCGACCAGGGCCAAGAATGACCCCACCTCCCCGGCACCCGCCTCTGCTCCTGTACGCCATGCCACGTCCTATGCACACTGCAAGATGCATGGCCGAGGCCCATGTTGAGCAGCGATATGTAACTATGCGTGCTTAAGATACAAAGAGCTACACCCCTGGCAATTCACAGCATGCCTGCTTAAGGCAGGACTGATAAGCAGCAGGGACCAGTACAGCCACCAAGTGCAAGAGTGAAGCACCCCAGTGCCATGACCTAGACACCACATCCCGAGGATTTTACGTTCCGGAGTGTTTCTGCACTCCCGTACTTGGCCAACTACCCTCCAAAGCCACCGCTGACTCTTGCGCAGGCACCTGACCTGTCATGTTAGCAATGCCCTCCAAGCCGTGACAGACCTCCGCTATGGACCATGGGCACAGCGAGGTATGCAGTAGACAGTACACGGTGCCCCCAGACAAACTCTGTGCCTGCAGCTCCTCCCACACAATCATTGCAGCACGCTGTACGCCTCCACGCACCGCGCTGGCCCCGCTGCACCTGCTCAACCACACCCCTACGACCATGTTCCCACACCACCAAAACCAGCATGCCGTACAGCACCTCGCAGCTCGCACTGGCCCCTGCATCAACCACGTCTAACACCAAGCCAGCTCCAGCCCCGCCTCCACCTCGCACACCTCCACCGGCGTCGGGTTCCAACCTGCCGCCACGCGCCGCACCACCCCCAGTAGCTCCCCAGCCCCCGCCCCCGAACCCGTCCCTGCCCCCGGGCCCGCCCCCAGCACCTGCTGCACGCCCACCATCGAGATGCACCCCAGCGACCCCATGCCCTGCAGCTTCCGCACCGCGCCCTTGCCCACTTCCTTCCCCACCGTGGCACGGAACTGCGCGGGGAACACGGCAGCGGCCAGGGGCAGCGCACCGGCCAGGCCACAGCGCAGCGGCTCCCTGTCCCAGCCCCCGTCCGCCCCCATCTGCCACAGCGCCACGGCGTCCCCCAGCACGCCCATAAGAGGCAGCTGCTCCATCACGAGTTGTGCAGTCCAGTGGGATGCAGGTGCATTAGCACCCACCGTTGCTGCTGCTTCTGCGGCGGCGGCTACTCCGCCCACCCGCGAGCAGAGCAGTGCAAGGTACCTCGTGACGCCCTCGCCGCAGGCGGCAAGGGCCGGCAGCAACGGCCCCAGGCGGTTCCCACTGCTGCTGCTGCTGCTGCTGCTGCTGCTGCTTGTGCTACCCCGCCCTGCGCCCATCAGCTCCACGCACGTCCGCACCGCGGACACTGCGCTGGGCAGCAGCACCTTAGCGGCGCGTCGGATGATACCCTCGTGCGCCCCTTCCTCCCACACCCGCATGCCCTCTTCGCTGCTGCCTCCCCTGCCTGCTGCCCTGCCCACGTTTTCCCGTCCCACGCCCGCCTGGCCTTGCGTGCTGGCCACAGTGGCCACAGCCTGAGCACACCGGAGCATGTCGTTCAGGCGCTGCGCGGCGAATCCCAGCAGTTCTCCCGCCACCGCCACCCGCCACTCCGCCTCGCCGCAGCCCCCCTTCCTCCTGCCACGCGGCGACGCCACCACACACAGCTGCTCCACAGCCTCCTCCACACACCGCCCCAGCGCCGCCAGAAAGCCGTTCACCTGGTCCTGCTCTCCGAACAGCAGCAGCTGCTGCCAGAAGCCGAGCGTGAGGGGCCCTGCAGCGGGTCCCGTTCCCGCCCCGCGTGTATGAGCGATGCCTGCGAAGGCGTCCGGGGGTACCCACACGGATCCGCCCACGCTGCCTGCGCCCACCCTACCGAGGGCCTGGGTCATGCAGGGCAGCAGGCCGGCCGCCAGGGCCGCCGCCACGTCGGCGCAGGGGCCGTCCCCTGGCGACACTGCATGAACGGGGGGCGTGGAGGGAGGAAGGGGCATGGAGGAACCTACGTGGTGCTTGCAAGCGCTGTTGGTTGCGAACAAAGCGTACAGTTTGGGTGCTGTAGGGGTTCCCAGTGTACTAGGAAGCGATGCAAGGATACATGAGCATGTGTCAAGCCAAGATGCATTGCATGTAATTGAAAGTTGTCCCTTTTCTCCGTAGCTTCCCCGAGCCGTCCAGCCACTGGCAAACAAGGGAGCGCAGCAGCACGGAACGCAAGGGACCACAGTAGGTAACCGCCTCACCTGCCACCCCGACGACGCCGCCGGCTCCCCATCCGCTGCCGCCAGCCCCGCCGCCGCCGATGACGCCGTGCCGCGCCGCCGTCAGCGCCTCCAGGTGGCTGGCGGCGCGCACGTAGGCAGCCCACCACTTACGCAGCCGTCTCGCAGCCTTGCTGCCCACCCTCCCGGCCGCCTGCAGCTCGCGCCTCAGCGCCAGGCGGGCACACGCCAACGCCCTGAAGAGCACCACCGAGCTCATCGCCTTGGGCAGCGCCAGCACGTGCTCCGGGTACTGCACAGTACCGCCGTACATGTGCAGGACTCCAGCCGCCAGCCGACAGCACAGCGAGAATGTGAAGTCGCGGTTATACGGGGGGAGCATTCCTGCATGCGGGCGGGGCACGCCCGTGTGCACCCGCTCGCGCGTCTCTGGCTGCTCCGGCACCTGCTGCTTTTGCTGCCCGCGCTCACGAGGCCCCTCGCTAGGGCCCGCGTCCCCACCGCTACCGGCCCCGCTTGGCCCCTCCCAGCCGGGCTGCAGCATGCGCACCCACGCTGCCAGCACATCACCCTCGAACCTCAGGTCCTGGCGCATGGCGTCCCTGCGGCAAGTGTCCCACCGCACTGCGTCCGCAGCTGCGTGCTCGTACACGTCACCTTCAAACGCCTCCATGTGCACCGATCTCAGGCCGTACTGCATGGGGGACCCCCAGCAGCCGGTGTTCCTGTCGAGCTTCACGCACAGGTCCACCATCCGCTGAGTTGCGAGGAAGGCACAGCAAGGGCCCTCCAAGAAGGGGGACCAATCGAGGTTAAGCTGGACGATGACATAGTGAACGTCCAGCAGTTGCCCCGCCAGTGTGTAGTGTGCCTCTGCGGCCAGGTCGGTGAGACCCTGCGCACGCGTGGCCGCGTCCCGCACGAGGTGCAGGTGCGCCCAGTGCTCCAGCACACGGGAGGAGCGCAGCAGGGAGGTCAGCTCTGCCCTCGCTGCCTGTGCAGGGGGCACGGCGAGAGGCTCTCGTCGTGGGCTGCCTGCTGCAGGACAGCATGTGGTGCTGTCCACACCGCTGCTGCCGCCGTCCCCACCACTGCCGTCGTTACCCCCACCGCCGATGCCCGCACCACAGCGGCCGCTGCCCCCACCACCGCCGATGCTGCCCCCACCGCTGCTGGCGCTGCCCCCACCGCAGCTGCCGCCGCCGTCACCACCGCTGCCGTTGCAGGTGCTGCCACTGATGCCACTGTTGCTGCGGCCACCGCTGCTGCCTCCGCTGATGCTGCTGGTGTTCCTGCAGTCCGGCGACGTGAGAAAGCATTCGATTACCGTCTTGATGGTGTCAACCGCTTGGCAAAGCAGCTTGTCCACCCGCGCAAGGGGTCCTGCTGCCTTCTTGTCTTGCGCCCCAACATCAATTGGACGCTGCTCTTGTTGCCCAGCTACGGGCGCTGTTGCCACCGTTGGTGCTGTTGCTTCCTGCAGTATCTTAGCGTACTCAGCCATCAGCTGGCTGTAGCACTGCAGTGTGCCAGCACGTAGGAGCGCGAGCCCCAGCGGGTACCCTCCGGCGCTGGTGAAGTCGAACAGCTCGATCACGATCGTTGCACGCAGAACTTCGTATGCGGTCCGCTCATCATCAGTATATGCGAAGCTGGAGCGGCGCATCGCGAGGGTGTACAGGGCTACTAGCGCGGCAACGCTGCGTGGCGTTTGGCCCCACTTCCGCGCGATGTCCATCGACGCCAACGCGCCTTGGTTGCGCGCACGAAGTACGACTCCTCCAGCTCTATACGCCTCGTCAAGATCCTTTTTGGACAGCGCTGGGGACTCGCCCCGTGCCACTTGCTCCAGGATTGTTGCTGCGCAACTCCTAAGCTTGTGTGTTGCAGGTACCCAATGACTTAACGCACGCCTATCTTTGCTTGAATGTGGCATTGTTTAAGAGTAGGCCAGCTACACGCGAGGACACCGTTGATGAACCGGTTCAGAGCAGCAGTCTCTTGATGGCATGTCTTCAATGAGCTGCTGTCACATCACAGCAGGGCTCCTTATAACCTTGACGTCTACTGTAGGCTACCAGCTGCCATCGACAGGGTCGCGTCACGTCGCGTACTGTTGTGGGAGATCTACGGCCGCGGGAACTCCCCTGTAAGGACCTGCAAGGTCGTTGTCGATCTCGGGCACGCTGCGCCGGTGTAAAGCTCGACCTTCCCGGTCTCCACTGACAGCTGATGCCTTACGCCCTGCTACCAGTGCATACGGTGTACACGCGTAACGCGGCACTTACCAGGGGAGCCCTCATGTGCTCACGGCACCCTGCTGCACCAGCCTCTTGCCCTCTTCATGGCCTGGTACTCCTGCGGAAAGCGATATGCTAGCAGGCACCGGCGACCCGTATGTAACAGGCAAGGCATTAGCAGGAGCACTTGTCCGCAGGGCCAGCGTTTAGGCGATTGCAATCGTCCCTGACAAGACGCTGCATGACGGTTGGTATCCTTCTCGCTGCTACAGCTGCACAGCCAAGGTAGTAAAGCCTCCCTCAGGGCCTCACTGAGGGAGGCTCACTCACTGCCACGGGCAAGCATCCTGACCGTTGCTTTTGCTACGGGCATTTACGTCTCTCCTATTCCCGCCTTAGTGTCCAATTGCGTTGGACTCTGCTTGCAGGTGGCATGGTTGACCCCCTACAAACTATCCTTGTCAACAACTGCACAACTACAACATTGCGTGTTAAGCTGAGCTAGACGCCTCTGGTAGCTGCTTTGCCGAAGCGAACGAGGGGCGCCTGAGGGGCCCAATACGTTTCCGTGCACCATGTGTTACATCGTCGCTTTGGAGCCCCACCACCAGACGTATGCGTCCCGCACCGGCCACCCGTACTTGTCCAACCACAACACAGTACAAGGCAGACGTCATTGCAAACTGGGGGGCGATCCTCCGAAAGTGAACCTCCCATCTCCGTACGGCGGGTGCACGTGCATCCAAAGGCAATGCTTATTGACGTGCAACTGCTTGCCTCAGACATCCAAGGAAGGAAAAGGCCGCACCAGCTCTCAAGCCCGGCGAAGGCGAAAGCTCTAGACGGGCCCTGCGAATGGTTTCTGAGAGAAGCCCTGTTTGGAAGCATCATCATCGGCCAAGCCAGCTAGCAAGGGAATGGAGGTGCACAGTGCTAAACTGCAACGTCCCCTACGTGCAACGCCTCGTGCCTCAGACTGCAACGCAATTGCGCCGTTTCTACATGGCCACTCCCAGACAGCGCCTGGGAGCTTCATGACAGGGGCAGGTGGGTTCACCTGCAGCGCAGGCACCTACCCTTGCCACAGCCAAGTCGTGCATTGGCGAACTTCCTCATCGGCAGGGCGTCACAAATGGTACTAGATGCGCAGGTCATACCAGGACCGTGCTGGCTCAGACCGAGTGCTGTCTCCCATGCGGGAGACAAGAGGGTCAGGAAGGCCCTCGCACACGAGTCATCAACGCCAGGCAGCTAAAACACATGCACCTGCTTCACACACACACAGGTGAGAATGGCTCAGACCGATTGCTGTCTCCCATGCGGGAGACAAGAGGGTCAGGAAGGCCCTCGCACACGAGTCATCAACGCCAGGCAGCTAAAACACATGCACCTGCTTCACACACACACAGGTGAGAATGGCTCAGACCGATTGCTGTCTCCCATGCGGGAGACAAGAGGGTCAGGAAGGCCCTCGCACACGAGTCATCAACGCCAGGCAGCTAAAACACATGCACCTGCTTCACACACACACAGGTGAGAATGGCTCAGACCGATTGCTGTCTCCCATGCGGGAGACAAGAGGGTCAGGAAGGCCCTCGCACACGAGTCATCAACGCCAGGCAGCTAAAACACATGCACCTGCTTCACACACACACAGGTGAGAATGGCTCAGACCGATTGCTGTCTCCCATGCGGGAGACAAGAGGGTCAGGAAGGCCCTCGCACACGAGTCATCAACGCCAGGCAGTGAAGACACATGCTCCTTCCACACACACTGGTAAGAATGGCTCAGACCGAGTGCTATCCCCCATGCGGGAGACAAGAGGGTCAGGAAAGCCCTCGCACACGAGTCATCAACGCCAGGCAGTGAAGACACATGCTCCTGCTTCACACACACTGTAAGAATGGCTCAGACCGAGTGCTGTCTCCCATGCGGGAGACAAGAGGGTCAGGAAAGCCCTCGCACACGAGTCATCAAC
>VFQN01001369.1_pt1 | contig 40986 bp, 57 predicted proteins | sample 3512371 | NCBI WGS metagenome assembly VFQN01 (sample SAMN10412370, study PRJNA504923) | tailings metagenome | isolation source: Replicate 2 from Balatoc abandoned mine | place: Philippines: Itogon, Benguet | collected 2017-08-28 | reverse complement strand
TCCCCATTCCCCCAAATGCCCGCTCGCCGTTCCCCAGTCCCCCAAATGCCCGCTCGCCGTTCCACAGTCCCCCAAATGCCCGCTCGCCGTTCCCCGCCGCGGGAGCAGCGGGCCATGGGACTGCGAACGAGGAAGTTTGGCCCATGGATGTGCGGACGGCCTGTGTGGACATGCAGTCCCTGGCCATTAATCGAGGGAACTAGTAGAGGGAACTAATAGATGGAACTGAGTTGTTTCGTGGAAAGGGATAACAGCATCGGCAGGGCATCAGCAGGGTGGGCGGGGCATCCAGGGGGCTGGACCGGAGGGTGTTACGGTGTCGAAGCAGGCGCCCCAGAAGATGTACATGGCCGCTAGGATGCGATAAGGATAAGACCCCCGGACAGGAGCGGCCAGTAACCCGTGTCGCCACTTATTGAATGTAAAGCCTTTCCTCGTGTTTCACATCTTCGGTGCAAGGGCTGGTAACTCCTGGGCCAGCGTCACGATGGACCTGCGGGACCTTTGGGTCACGCCCTGTGCCGTGTGCTTCGGCATGGCTCACTAAGCTCATTCAGCTTCAAAGCATTATGGTGAAGTCTTGTACTTGCGGCTTAATCCACCAGCGCTATCCTGAGTTGCCTCGTTAGCGGGCAGCAGACGGGCCCCTCCCCGGGCCCCTCCCCTGGCAGCCTCCACGTGGTGGCGTGGCGACATTGGCATGCCTTATTGTCGCAAGCGCCCAGCCAGGCGGTATGCAGCTCTGTGGCCGAGCGCTCGGTTCATTTTGTTGCCTGCCTGGGCCTACAGAGTGGCCTGGCAGGGCAGTACGTATACGGTCACAGATCGCCCTCGCCCCTTGATTGACTACCATATCTACACCCCAAAACGTTACACGATCATTAGTGATTGCCCATATGCATGGCAGCAGCAGTACCAGCGTGCTCAGAGCTCGCCCTTGGCCGCTGCCACTGCTGCTGTGGCGGTCAGGTCAGTCCACGCGGGCAAACCGGCGGCAGTGGCAGCCCCCGCGCGCCCCGCGGCCCCCAGCAGGATGGACAGGGCATCCAGGGGGGTGGACCGCGGGGTTACGGTTTCGAAGTAGGCCCCCCAGAAGAAATACACGGCGGGGATCTGCGGCGGATGATAATAAACAGCAGCAACAGCAGCAACAGAGGTCACCACGATATCGTGTGTGGGTACCGGACGTCGCCTGCCCGACGTTCCCACCGCATGTACGGAACCTGCAAGAACGCACAGTCCATTGTGTAACAACTGCAAGCGCTGGTGACGTGCCCGTCCACGCCAAGCAGCTACCGGTACTCCTTTGGACCAACTGTGAAATGCCAACAACGCAGCAACCCGCGTCACGCCCATCCACGATGAGCAGCTACCGGTATTCCAAGGCTTCCATGTGCTACACACCTAGTTACCATGCTCATTCACATCAACCGTCCTGATGGCCACCTGGCTCTCCGGACGTACCACATCGGGGTCTATAACTGTATCTGCAACTGTATACGGCACCTGCAGCGCAACCAAGTGATGCCACGGGGAAGGCCAGCAGCAGCGGTGGCTGCAGCCGCCTGCCGTGCATGATCTTGACAAGCAGCTGCTCCACCAGCATCAGCGGAATCTGCAGGAAGCGGCAAGCGTCTTGCTCGAGTTGGTGCATGAGATGCGGCAAAGCGACGTACCGGTAGTATAGTGGTGTTTATTTTTTTGGTGTCTGCCCCGCTAAAGCTGCTTGAACGTCAAGAGCGGAATGTGCCCTGAGGTGCAACACTAGTGTGCACGCACAAGCCGTGAGACGCCTTGCGCCCCGGTCAAAGGTCTGGCCCCGCCTCCCCTGATCTTTGCCATCGCCATTAGGTTAATTTACGACAGGTCTGACGTAGACGAGAGTCAGCTCCGCCAGGACGTGATATACCGTAAGCTCCCGCACGTCACCTCTGCCACCTTCCCATACCTATCATCCCTGTACACGCACATACCAACACGCAACTGTCTGCATCACAGCGCCACATGCCAGTGCCAGCACCCGCCCACCTGCAGGCCGAACAAGACCATCTGCCTCCCCAGCTGCGCCCAGCTGTCGGTACATATGATCAGCAGCGCCTCGTGCATCAGGCCACTACCTGCGAAGGTGGCAAGAAGGCCCAGAGCGCGCACGGCAGCGGGAGGGGAGCGGCGGCGGGGCGGCAGGAGCGCAGCGCCGGAGCTGTCCTCCACTCCGGCCGCCTTGAGCGGTTGCTGCTACTGCTGGGTGGTGGCTTCGGCGTCGCTGTGCGGCTTGCGCGGCTCCGGGGAGGGATCGTTGGGTCCGGCGGGCGCAGCGGCGGAGGCTGCGACGGGGATGCTTGCGGCGGCTGTTGTGGTGGCGGCGGTGTGCGGGTTGACAAGCTCTGTCGATCTGTTGGTGTTGGGTGCAAAGCCTCACCGAGGGGCAGGGGCACGCATCGTGAACGCCATTTTGTACTCTGGGCCGTCTCTGAGACAGTGACGAACGGGAGAAGGTGGTGCGGTTGGCGTATGTATATGGGAAGCGCGTTCACCGATTGCCGCACAAGGCCCATTGATAACCTTACCCTCCCCCCTGGAGTCTAGAGCCTTTATACCGTTTCTGATTAATTCCATGTGGTACTTATGATACGTTTGTTCTATTTGCATTAGGCGTACTGCCCCACGCCCTGGTTGTCTGCTTGTCTCCCCCGCGGTGTAAAACCTGATGAAAAAGATGTACATGGCCGCTAGGATGCGATAAGGATAAGACCCCCGGACAGGAGCGGCCAGTAACCCGTGTCGCCACTTATTGAATGTAAAGCCTTTCCTCGTGTTTCACATCTTCGGTGCAAGGGCTGGTAACTCCTGGGCCAGCGTCACGATGGACCTGCGGGACCTTTGGGTCACGCCCTGTGCCGTGTGCTTCGGCATGGCTCACTAAGCTCATTCAGCTTCAAAGCATTATGGTGAAGTCTTGTACTTGCGACTCAATCCACCAGCTCTATCCTGAGTTGCCTCGTTAGCGGGCAGCAGACGGGCCCCTCCCCGGGCCCCTTCCCCTGGCAGCCTCCACGTGGTGGCGTGGCGACATCGGCATGCCTTATTGTCGCAAGAGCCCAGCCAGGCGGTATGCAGCTCTATCTGTGGCCAAGTGTTCTATTCCTTTTGCTGCCTGCCTGGGCCTAGGCCTGCTGGAGTGGCCTGGCCGAGCAACACGTACACTGCCACGTGCTCTGACGGCTTGGCTCCACCGTACCTGACGTGCACCTGACCATTTTAACGACTGGTTGGCCCCACAAACTGAAACGTCGAAGGGAAAAGCTTGTCGGAACGCGCTTGGGGCGAACTGGGAGCACCAATGTGGAGCTAGCTTCATCGTGTGCGTGGATGCCTCAAGCCGGCCCCCTCAACCACCGTCACCTGCCGTCACCTGACCACACGAACCCTTCCTCTGCATGGTGACTGCGTGCGGCACCTGTTGACTTCTTTGCACATGCATACAATCTTTACCCTACCACACAGCGCTGGGCTGCAGGTCGTGAACAGCTGAGCCAGGTCGTGGACAGCTGAGCCAGAGAGAACACAGCAGCCTGCCAGGGGGCAGGGCGCAGGGATATGGATGCCGTACCCAACAGCGCCATGTACACGCGTGGCCACAGATGTTAATGTCGTCCTGCCTTCCTCGTAATCTCTTAAACCTTTTTTAAAACTCGAACAGGTGTCACTGTCAAGTCAGACTCCGCGCGCATTCGTCACCGGAGCTCAAGCCGCTTACCATAAGGCAAAGCCTACTTGTTGCTGCTAACTACTAAGGGATCAGCTTGAATAGAGAGGAAAGGGCTGATCGGCTCGCTTTGGCAAAATGGTACGCGGGAGATGTCTCGCGCTATTTGAAGCAGAGCGCTACGAGCCTCACGCTCACATATTGCTTTCATGTATGTGCTGTAGAGCATGTACGTTAGAGTCAAGCGGTTAAAAACAACCTACTTTCTGCACGTCGAGCCCACGGACACGGTGCTGGAGGTGAAGCAGAAGCTGCAGGAGCTTGTAGACCAGGTGGGTATTACGAGCTTGCTTCCACAAGGCCTCATGTGATAACTGCATCATGCGGAATGTTCTTTGGAGGACAACTGGTGTGTGAGTCGACCGGACTCGCAGAAGGAAAACACGTGCCGTGCCACCGCCAACGTCCCCACCTATGTGCCTGTACGACGCGTTCCCCTGCAGCCGCCCGAGAGCCAGCAGCTTTGGAAGGGTCAAACCGTGCTGGAGGACGCAAAGAAGCTCATTGACCTAAAGGTTGAGAACGATGACTGCCTGGCGTTGTGCTACTTGCAACCAGGTGAATGACGTGCGTGTTGGATGCAGGAGTTGGGGTAACAGAAACCATGCACCATGGGTTTTACACAGCACAAAGCTCGTGCCGGCCATCGCACAGCACAAGCGTAGGCGTTCATCGCCCATAATTGATATCTGTCATCCCTGTCCACTTCACGCCCTCTACCGTACCCTGTTGGTCGTGCCTGTTGATCGCTTGCCTGCGAACCTGGCGACTTCAGCCAGAACAGTCAGACCACACGTCTCATCCACCCCCGGGCGTGCTCCAACACGCCGCGGGTTCAACCTTTGCAAGCGTTCCTGCCTAAACACTGTTCAGTGCTTCTCCAGCAACCTACCCGACCCTTGTCCATGCGTCATGTATCCCCACCGCTTAAACACACGCCAACATCTTCGCCAACCCTCGCAGATGGCAGCTACGAGCCCATCAACATCTCCACCTTCGACTCCGAGCGGCCAGAGTAGCGGCTGTGTTGTAATGTGCACAACAGCCATACAGAGCGGAGGCTGCATGCCGGCGAGCCCACGCGCACACGGTGTGCTGCGGCAGCGCTACTGCTGCAACACAGCATGCTGCAGCCCGTTGGCTTAGCGCTGCACGGTTTACTTGTAGTATCGCCCCCGCAGCCACAGCAGCAGCAGCACCACCCCCACGACCACTGCGAGCGGCAAGTATTTCCGCATGAGTGCCTGTCGGCGAAGAGAGAATGCAGGACAGGGTGTGGGCGTGAAGGGTTAGAATCCAGCGGACGTTGCTGCGTTTGCAGACACGCATGAGGAGCCATGATGGCAAAGAGGAAGGAGTTGGTAGGTGCTCGTTGGTGCTGGCGTTGGCAGTTGTCCACCACGAGGCCTTGTGGAGGATGTGGTGCACGTGTGCACATGACCCCAATGCTTTCGCTTACGTGCTGTAACGTGTTCAAGGCTGTTGCCTCTTTTCGCAAGTACCGTTAAGGGGTACGTTACTGCACCAGGGCTAGTGGCTGCCTTGAAGAGTGCGGGGTTCCGCGATGTGCTGCCAGCACTAGGGCGTCGGCCACATCGCCAGCCGTGTTCGCAGACAGCGATCCGCCCGCTCACATGCGTATCGGGTGCCTCCCCCGCCTAGGACTGCTGCACATGCCAGCCTCATGCCCGCGCACGAGGGCTCTGCTGCCCTAGGGTGTGTCCCACCAGAGGCCACGTCTCAGCAGCCCAGCCGCAGCCCCTACCCACCTGGCGGTGCAGGTCCTTGGCCTTGGCCGCGTACTGCTTCGACTCCGCCGCCAGCGTGCTGGACATCTTGGCCATGTCTGGGGGTGGCAGCGGCGGCAGCAGCAGCAGCGGGGCAGTCGTGAAGGACGGAAGCAGTGCACTCCGAGAGGAGTTGACGCGCTGTCAACTCTGTGCCAGGTACTGCGCTTGGGCGGCAATGTGCGGGCACACGCTGCGGCCGCCATTGGCCAGGCGAGAGGCGTTTGGGGGCTGCCGGTGTGCCGGTCCGTGATAGGGCGTGGCCGTTAGCAGGGGTGCAGGGTCGGAGGTAGCAGCCGGCGTTGAGCAGCGGCCTTCTTGCTCTCGGGTTCACTGCACCTCAAGCTGGTTCCAGACGCCTGACGAGGGCACTAGTAAGTCATGCGCGCTGCGCTATGTACCGAGAAGGCTACCTGGGCCCCGCCGCACACGTGTGAAACCAGCTTTTAGGGCCTACAGTAGCTAACCGGAAGCCGTGACGTTTTGCAGAGGTTTCAATGGTCCGAACCAGCGCTGCGTAGTTGCCCTGCCACAGGTAAGCGGGCACTCACACCCTCCGCTGCCACACCTTTTGCAGGAACCCCAACCAACACGCCTTTCCTTCCCAGCCCTCCCATACAGCAACTGCCCTGCGGACCAGCATGGCTCATGCAGCAGGACGCCCTGCCCCCGCCCTGCCCCCACTCACTGTCGAGCTTCTCCCCCTGGCCCAGCACCTCCTGGATGTTGCGCGTCATGATGGAGTGCACCTCCGCCAGGTCGTCGTTGAGCTTTGACAGGTTGCGCTGCGTGCGCGTGTCCAGGTACAGCTTCTTCGTCTTCTGGATGAAGGTGTCTGGGGGGCGGGGGAGGTGAAGGCGAGTGTGGGGAGCAAAGGGCAAGCGGGGTTTTGAGAATGCCAACAGGGAAGGGTGTCGAAGGAGGGAGGTTATGGGTGGGGCGTCTTGCGCATAAGAGGTGGGGCAGATGCAGGACGCATGGGGTACGCCGATGTGCTGGCTTGTACTACCACCATTGGGCACGTAGGTGTGGGGTGGCATGCGAATGTACAACAAGCACGACGTGAATGCCACACGGTTGCGCCATAGCGTCCAGCTCTTGCGTTCGAGCTCGGCCTAGCTCCCCATCAGCGGTAAGCCGATACGGAGTCTTGATGTCCCCGTCTTCACAATTACAGATGCCGAGCTAAGGCCCTCAGCCACGAGCAACGCCCGGCACGCCTCCTCACAGGTTGCACAGTACTCCGGTGCGGTTGCGCCTGCTCCGAGGCGGAGGCCATACCTGGACCACCAGCTGCCCGCCCCAACCCTCCACGCGCACAATCCATGTGCGTCATAGCTCGCGGCCTGGGCCCCTGGTTGGCCGCTTGGCAGGTCACGCGCTGCCGACTTACCGAACTTGATGAACGCGTACGGTCGGTTGACCGTGTGCACCTGGGGCCCGTACAGCCGGGTGAACTCGTTCGTCAGCTCCTCCAGGTACTGGAAGGCCAGCTTCTTGGGATACCCTTTCTCCGTGAGAGTGAGGTAGCATACCCCCGAGTCTATGAGGTAGTGGAAGGTGTACCTGCCGGACTCAACCGACAGGCGGGCGGCTTGTTGACTTGGCTGTTGTGAAAACTTCTTCAGGAGGCTCTGCAGGGGCGGAGTTGAGGCTTTCATTGCTCCGCGCTTGTGTCCAAAGCAGCACAGTGCATATCTGCAGCTGCATACCTTCGCCTGCGTCTTGTAGGAGTCAATTTCTGCATCCTTCTCGCTGTCCAAGCCCTCAGCGAGCGGCAAGCCATCTTGTACGCGAGCTATAAGAGTAAGCCTGACCATGACCGTCTATGTATGTAGATCTGAAGGCGTGTGGCTCAATGGAAGCTTTGTCGGACAAAGAGTTGCACAGATCCCTCCGGGAAGGACGCTCTGGACGCAGTGTGATGTGTATAGATATTTCGCTTTGCACCCGTTACTATTCAACTTGTGGTTTGCCGCACAGCAGAGTGGGGAACCAAGGAAGGTGTTGCACAGCGGGTAAGCGACAGGTTGGCTTGAAGGCTTACAACGAGCGAGAGTGATTACGAGACAAACGTGTACCAGTTACAATTCACAAACGCTTCATGGCAGTTCGGTGTTCGCGGACGGTGGCCTTGGTGGCGTGTCCTCGTACGGCCTCCTCCAGGCGCCAGGGCATCGCTCCCCACGGTCCAGCCCTTGGCAAAACCCCACCGCTATGGTGTCAGATTGCCCTGCAGGGGCCTCCCCAGGACACCACTGCCCGCTCCTGTAGGGGTGTAGCAGCCTGAGCTACAACAGCTCCCTGCCCTCTGCTCGACTGCACAAACGTTGGCACCTTTGGCCAACATGCTGAACCCATCCAGACCCAGTCTCCGCTGGCCCAGCACTTTCTGTACATGAGCTGCTGCTGTCAACCCATGCTACAGGCGTGGATGCCTGGGTGCAGCAAGGCCCCGGAAAAGGGGTTGTCCTAAGGGATACAGGTAGGAAGCAAGGAAGGGGGTGCCGTACATGGTGATTAAACTGAACAGGCGGGAGTGCGAAGGGTGGTACCGCTGGCCTGTGCTGGCCCACCACTCATGCCCTGTGACCATGGCCTGACAAGCTGGTGCCCCAGGGCAGGCATTAGCGGGGTGCTGTGGGTCGGGCGGCGCTTGTGCACCCTACGGGTGACCGGCGGTGCTCGTCCCTGACAGGTCGGTATTTCGACCACGGCGGAGGACGGTTGCTGCGACCGGGAGCACTCAGGCAGGCAGCCCACACTGGCACGCCCTGCAAGATGCCAGGGCTGCAATTGTTTATCTGCACCAGCCATGATGTCATGAGACAAGTTGCGGACTGCATGGGGGCGCATGCCACGAGCAGGGCCGTGCGCGTCAGGTATTGTTTACAGACGCATTTGATCTAGAGGTGCTGCACAGGGAGGCGGTGTCAGGTTGACAACGGGTCCTGTCCCAGGGCATTATGACAGCGTACTAAGGGGGCTAACCTGGCTGCCGCGGTGGGTGCATGTGGCCTGCCTGTCACAGCCAGGGGACCACCCCCTGGTCCCTTGGTCACAGCACTGGACTAGAGTACGGTAGTCCTGTAAAGCATTGGGTTTTGCACCCTGGACGTGCAGCGATCGCTGTCAACCCCTTTTGCCTCCCCTGCTGTCAACTGCTCGTGCACGCATGTACGGTATGCCCCACAGAATGTCCCCGATCTCGCCCTATGGGTATCAGTATCACCCGGGAAGTTAGAACTTCAGACGATTAACCGATCGTTGGTGTGTTACAAAGGAGTCACTGCAGCTAGCGACACTGTCCCAAGCAGTCTCACGGCCTTCCCGCAAAAGGGATGAGCATGCAGACCTAATTCCGCTCCAGCACCTCCCATTGCTAGGCCCCAGTCAAGGCAATGCTGCGGACAAAGTGCAGCACGAAGGGCAGATTGCACCGTTCAGTATGTACCCGATGCCCCGGCGCCCAGCCACCCTTCGGTGCCTCCAGTCCATGTGCGCTACACAAGGGACCCAGTACGGCAGTTGCAGCCATGCTACGCCTTGCAGCAGCAGGACTTGCGAAAGGCCCACCAAAACAATAAATCAATCAATGTTGCACGCTGAGCGTGCTTATGATGCGCCGTGCGTGGCGGCACGCCGGGAGCCTGACCCCCGCTCGCAATCGGGTGGTGCAATTGGCCCCCGTCACGTGCCCTATATGCAAGCCGTATGTACACCTATGTGCGTGCTTGTCATCGGTACCGACCGCATAAATGCATGAAGCCCCATCATCCGTTGCGCTCGCTCAGGAAGGCACACACGTGCCCCGAAATCGGTCACACGAAGCTACCACACCGGTAACCACAAACCCTGCCTGCTCCACCACGTGCCAAGCGCCAGCACTGTTGGAGACCACTGGGGCACTGTACGAACTGCACTGCTGATGCGTGCCTAACAACATTTTAGTAATTACACCCTTTAGGCATGGGTAACGTGCGCCGGCGCGGCCGGGGGCGGTGGCGCAGCGTAGTAGGCTTGGGGCGGCGGGTAGTAGGCGGCGGGCGGAGGGGCGTAGTACGCCGCAGGGGGCGGCGGCGCTGCGTAGTACGCGGGGTACGGCGCGTACGGGTACGGCTGCGGCGGGAGCGCATGGTGTACGGCAGGGGCTGCGGCGGCCGCCTGGGCCTTGTTGGCGGTGTTTGGCGTCCACTTGAGTGTGACCGCCAGGAAGCCGTGCTGCTTCTTGCTCTTCTTGCTGGCCACCGGCACCTGCACGCGGTCCGAGCCCATCTCGCGCGCCTTGGCCAGCGAGAAGTTGGCAACGCCGATCACGTCGTCTCGGCTGAAGGTGTCCTCGTCCTGGGGTGGTGGAGGGTCCAAGGGGAGAAGGATTAGGAAAGGGTGAGCGGGAAGGCTGTGCATGGGGGCCGAGCGTTGCACCGCACGCGCCAGTAGCACACAGAGCTGTGTATGGCTATGTAACCGTTGCTAGTACAGCTTTTGAGACCCTTGCCTCTCACCTTGATGACCACTTCCACAGAGTTCTCGTTAATGACGTTGGCGGAGAAGGTCTCGTTCCACACGGGGTTCTTGCCGCCATCGATGGCCGTGCGCGTGCGGAAGCGCTGCCCGCCCACGCTGATCTGGCAGTAGGGGTCCTGCTTGCCGAACCAGTCCTGGTCCTTCAGGTCCTTGGCGAACTCGATGGTGATGGACATCACGCCGGCGTCGAGGGCCATGGTGAAAGGAGTGAGGGTTCGGGGTTTGGGCCGGTGTGAAAAGCGCGAGTTGCTGCGCGTTGCTGTGCTCAAGCTTCTAAGTAGGACAAGTAGGTACGAAGCACTGAACCGCGAGTGGAGGAACGGGGACTGTTACGTGTGAGCTGCGAGGCTGTCGTCAAGGGCAGGTTGCTCGTTGTTGCTGCGTTGCTCAAGTACGCGTTGCAAGTGCCTTATATCCCATAGACAATTGTGGAGCGCTCCTAACGTCCCACGGCGTGTTAGGCCTGGCCGTACGACCGGCGATGGGTCGAAGCTGCGAACCTGCGTCGTGCCGCGTGTGAAGCGACTAGGCCTAACCGTGTCGTATGGCCAGGCCCAATACGCCATGGGACATTGGGACCGCTCCATGATCGGTTGCGGGATATAAAGCACTTGCATCAAGTGCTTGAGCAACACAGCAGCGATCATTCCAGCACTTGACGACAGCTCGCATTCAGTTATCGCGCGTAACCGCTCCTTTCCTTTCTCCCACTTGTAATTCAGTGTATCATTCTCAGCACTAAGCTTGCACCAATTTAAGACTTGAACCCATTGACGTGTAGCACCTCGCACTTTTCACACCGGCCCAAACCCCGGACCCTCACTCCTTCACCATGGCCCTCGACGCCGGCGTGATGTCCATCACCATCGAGTTCGCCAAGGACCTGAAGGACCAGGACTGGTTCGGCAAGCAGGACCCCTACTGCCAGATCAGCGTGGGCGGGCAGCGCTTCCGCACGCGCACGGCCATCGATGGCGGCAAGAACCCCGTGTGGAACGAGACCTTCTCCGCCAACGTCATTAACGAGAACTCTGTGGAAGTGGTCATCAAGGTGAGAGGCAAGGGTCTCAAAAGCTGTACTAGCAACGGTTACATAGCCATACACAGCTCTGTGTGCTACTGGCGCGTGCGGTGCAACGCTCGGCCCCCATGCACAGCCTTCCTGCTCACCCTTTCCTAACCCTTCTCCCTCTGATCCTCCAACAATCCAGGACGAGGACACCTTCAGCCGAGACGACGTCATCGGCGTTGCCAACTTCTTGCTGGCCAAGGCGCGCGAGACGGGCTCGGACCGCGTGCAGGTGCCGGTGGCCAGCAAGAAGAGCAAGAAGCAGCACGGCTTCCTGGCGGTCACACTCAAGTGGACGCCAAACACCGCCAACAAGGCCCAGGCGGCCGCCGCAGCCCCTGCCGTACACCATGCGCTCCCGCCGCAGCCGTACCCGTACGCGCCGTACCCCGCGTACTACGCAGCGCCGCCGCCCCCTGCGGCGTACTACGCCCCTCCGCCCGCCGCCTACTACCCGCCGCCCCAAGGGTACTACGCTGCGCCACCGCCCCCGGCTGCGCCGGCGCACGTTACCCATGCCTAAAGGGCGTAAGTCGTTCCCTGAATTAAGGCAAATGGCGTCAGTGGAACCAATGGTTTGGATTATAGACAGTACAGGCGCGCCAAGGTGGTTGCCTATAGCTGGTGACCTGGGCACGTGTGTGCCTTAAAGAGCGAGCGCAACGGTTGATAGGGCTTCATGCATTTATGCGGTCGGTACAGATGACAAGCACGCACATAGGTGTACATACGGCTTGCATATAGGGCATGTGACCGGGGCCCAACTGCACCACCCAATTGCGAACTGGGGGTCAGGCTCACGGCGTGCCGCCACGGGGCAATATCAGCACGCACAGCGTGCAGCACTGGTTCTTTATTGTTATTTCGTGGGCCTTTTGGACGTTTTGCAGCTGCGAAGCACACTATGGCAGCAGGTGCCTGACTGGTTCCTTAGCGGAAAGCAATGGACTTGTAGCAGGATGGCTTCGTCTGGGCATTGGGTGCATACCGTACGGAAACGAACAGCTGCCCTCTGCTGTGCACCTGTCGGCAGCAGTGCCTGGACCGTGGCCTTCCACTCGGAGCTGCCAGAGAGCAGAAGTTTCGTATGCTCATCCCTCCTGCTGGCTATGTCTCACTCTCTGTGTTTTAAGTTATTGTGCATGGGCTGTGACGCTGCTGAGAAGCAACGCCGTGACACTGCGTGAGGCGAGGTTGCCAGTTTCCGTGGCTTAAGTGTAACACACGCGGAGTGGTTCCATACGCCGATAAGGCCCTCGTCTCCGACCACTGTCCGGGCTGGGGCGGTATCGGTGCCCGTACGGTTCGGGCCATTACGCATGCCTGGGCACTTTTCAGTGACTGCCTGTCCAGGGTCCCAACCTCCGTGGTGTGCAGGGCGGTACCGACTCCTCACCTTGCCACCCGCAGCGGCATCCAGGGTACCGGTAGTACCCCAAGCGTATCATGGTTGGCGCCAAGAGCCCATGTACCGGTATACGCAGCAGAGCCCCTCCCCTGGGTATGCAAGCTGTGCGTACTGCCCTGCTAGCTGCCGTACAGGGGGAAGCGAGGCATACTGAACACTTTCTTGGACTACGGGGGCTAGGGGCCGCCCTCACCTTGCCAGCGGTCCTCACACTCAGGCGCCCACCGCAATCACGCCCTTAGCCTCCCCGGAGGGCAATACGCAAACCCAGTCAATCCAGCAATCAAATGGTCTCCTGCAGCGCTGCAGCCTGCAGCGTGCAGCCAAGCGCAGGAAAGACATTTTGAGCGGCGTGATGCCCGCGGTTATGTGTGATGGATGGGCCACCTTTGTGTTTGTGCACCTGTTGTGCACCGTGACAGCTTCCTAGGGGTTCCTCCCCTACCTGCCCCGGTATGGGGCCAGGCTGTCAGCTGCATCTGGCCGCATACCGCTGTCCACCTTTGAGGGGCAGAAACCTGCACGAAAACCTGAGACACAGGCAGTGGTACGGCATGGCAGGCGTGCGAAGTCAAGCCACCATGGGTGTGCCTGTTTGCTTCATGAGCAAATGCCGGCTCGAAACACCGGCCAGCGGATGACACCCATGAGGGGTCGTCTGGGAGCAGCTTCTAGCCCTGACCGTGGCAGATGATGCAGCATGGGTCCAGCAGGATGGTGCGTGCGTTCGTGTGAACCAGGGGTGAATAGCAGGGGAGCAGCATCAGGGGAGCCCCGTGAGCAGCATGTGGATGTGCGTTCCGCATTCCCCACCCTGTCATAACATCTGCACGCCACGTGTCAGCGTATTACTGCGTGGGGAGCTGTGACCGCAGGCCATGATAGTGTCCCGGCGTCGTGCAACAGGAACTGTCCAGGCTTTGTGTGGAACTGGTGTGGAACCTCCCCTGCTCTTGCCTGCTATGCGCGAAAAAATAATTTCTGCCGCTTGATCAGGAACCGGGCTTTGACAGAGTGGCTGGGGGTACGTCGAAGCTGCGAAGCTGCGCCGTGCCGCGTGTGAAGCGACTAGGCCCAACGCAGGGTCCATGGGGTCGGAAGGGATTTTCAGCAAGCTATGTCTCCTAGTGCATTTATTGTATATATTAAATGTTGTTTTGCCATTCGTTTTAATAGCGCATGTCGTTACATCAGTAGAAAGGACTATGCGTGTCACCGTCGCCCTCGCGAAAACTGGCGACAACATGAGCATGCTGAAGCAGCTGCACCCCTGCCCCTGCCCAGACTGACTTTTGTGGAATACATGACAGACGCGTCAAAGTGGATAGCCGGGTGTTGCGCATCTTGGGACTGGGGACTGGCATGGGCTGCAGGCGCGTCGACACGTGCTGCACCAGGATGCCCCTTTACTGGCCGACAGCGTCGTCCACGCACATATCGTTAAAGCGTAAACATACCTGTGCACAACCATAGTCATGTACAACATAGTTTAAATCATTTGGCGTTCGAGGAAGACGTGTATGTACCTTAGAGCTGCTGCGTTGCCATTATGCCATGCCATGCCATGCCATGCCATTATGCCATATGACCGGCCAAGGCGAGGACAACTATTGGTCTTGACGGCCATTCCCGGCAGCCAATAAATTAATACCATGTGATAAGTGTTTCTGCTTGGCTGGCCTCATGGGAAACGCACTGTTGGACCCCAGCGGGCACCGTCAGGGGCCGCGAGGATCGCACGGCCATAACCACGAGCGTGCACGCTTCTAAACGCTGTTGGCCAAGTAAATCATTCATAATGGTCATATACTAAAGGTTGCCGCCGAAAACGGCGTTTAGAAGCGAGCATAGGCGCCGCAGAGACATAGTTTGCACCGCGACCCAGGATGGGCCTTGGTGCCGGGAGGGTGGGCCCAACGCGTTCGTACGGCCAGGCCCAATGCGCCATGGACATTTTGGGACCGCTCTGTGATGCATCAAGGGATTTAAGGCACTTGCCACCCAGTACTTGAGCAGCAACAAGCAGTCCAGCCCTTGACGACAGCCTCGCACGTCGCAGCTCACTTTGTTACACGTAACCGTTCCCTTTCTCCCACTCGTGGTTCAGTGCTCCATTCTGAGCGCTAACATAGTACCTATTTAGAAGCTTGAGCACATCAACGCGTAGCAACTCGCGCTTTTCACACGGGCCCAAACCCCGAACCCTCACTCCTTTCACCATGGCCCTCGACGCGGGTGTGATGTCCATCACCATCGAGTTCGCCAAGGACCTGAAGGACCAGGACTGGTTCGGCAAGCAGGACCCCTACTGCCAGATCAGCGTGGGCGGGCAGCGCTTCCGCACGCGCACGGCCATCGATGGCGGCAAGAACCCCGTGTGGAACGAGACCTTCTCCGCCAACGTCATCAACGAGAACTCTGTGGAGGTGGTCATCAAGGTGAGAGGCTTATGACGAAGTGCCGTACGGGTCAATCAGCTCTCTAACCAGATTGCCTGCGTCGGGCCCTGTGCATTGCATACACGTGCTGCGGCGCCCTCCTCCCTTTGCGCGAGCACGCACACGTCTGTCCCGCGCGGGCCGGGGGGCCACCGACACAGCTGGAAATATTACCAAAAAGATAAGTGCAGCTGTCAGCGGCTTGGCCTACAGCTTCCGTCCTCGGTCGCTTACCTCCCTAGTAACCGCACATGCCATCGCGGTCTAGTCCTCTTAACTTTGCTCTGATATATGCGTTGTATATCCCCTCACCGCATCCTACTACACACGTGCTGCGGCGCCCTCCTCCCTTCGTTGCCAAGCCTTCCCTTGCTCATGCCCCACCGCTTCCCTCTGACCCTCCGCCACCCCAGGACGAGGACACCTTCAGCCGGGACGACGTCATCGGCGTTGCCAACTTCTCGCTGGCCAAGGCGCGCGAGACGGGCTCGGACCGCGTGCAGGTGCCGGTGGCCAGCAAGAAGAGCAAGAAGCAGCACGGCTTCCTGGCGGTCACACTCAAGTGGACGCCAAACACCGCCAACAAGGCCCAGGCGGCCGCCGCAGCCCCTGCCGTACACCATGCGCTCCCGCCGCAGCCGTACCCGTACGCGCCGTACCCCGCGTACTACGCAGCGCCGCCGCCCCCTGCGGCGTACTACGCCCCTCCGCCCGCCGCCTACTACCCGCCGCCCCAAGCCTACTACGCTGCGCCACCGCCCCCGGCCGCCCCTGCCCAGAGGGCGTAGGGAGTGGCTTCAGAGCTGATGGACTCGTGTGTGCTACCGTGATGACCTGATGGGGTTCTGCGTACTGGTGGAGCGACGGTGTGACCGTGAGAGCAGTGGTGTCTGTGCGTGAGTCAAGCGGGGTATTTCCGATACTGGGGCTGCAGGCTGCGTAGTGCAAGCAGGGGCCCGAACGCTGAAGTATATATGGCGTGTACATAGGGCACGGGATGGGCCGTGCATTGTGTCCAATTCGTTTGTGGAATGCGTGAACCCAGCAAGCCGCTGTGTGGCATGGCACGCGTAGGCATGCAAGCAACTCCTGCACGGGTGGCAGTATGCGCAGGCTCGTCTGATGTTGTTGGTGTACGGGTGCATATATAGAGACTTGCGAAGGCACTTTACAGCCGCTTTTTGCCTTGAAAGTGCTGCTGTGCCGGCAAAGACTTCGGTCCTTCACGTAAATAATGGCAACAATGCCCGCAAGGAGGATGAGTTTGTGTGGTGGTGGCCAACGGACCATGCGTGCACGGCGTGATGTGTATACTGTGATGCAAAGGAAAGAGGACTGCCATCCGCAGTGCCATGAAACTAGTGCTGCTCATTGCAGCTCACTAAGCACTTAATGCGGTAGTGCGCTTCCGTGTGGGGCATGTGGAGCTATGGGTTGAGGTGCCGAGCACATCGTAGGGCACCTCCATTACCACGCGTGCTACCACAGTGAAGACTGGTGAAGATACCTGAAGATACCTACCCGCTACCCCCAAGACGCACGAGTCCGCTGGTTGCGCAAGATAGCATGGTGAGCCGCATTGGTTTGCATGCCCCGCCCTGCGTTGCGTCATGTGGCCCTCTAACCTTGTAACACGCAAGTTGTGATCTCGCTCCCAACTTCCCCACGGAGGTGTAAGGTTCTTCAACTGTTCTCTGGCTGCTGCTCGGTTTCTACACTCTATACGACCCTGCAAACGCAAGCAGCTTCCTCACATAACTCCGTCAGGGGCAGTGCCGCCTCTCCTCAGGACTAGGAGTGCTAGGCTGTAGATAGGGGTACGAGCCAGCTGGCTCCACGAACGGTACGCAGCTTACACAGTACGCTTCGGGATTGAATCAGTGGCGCTGCGGACGACGCCGCAGGCAGTGGCACGCGGCTTGCAGTCATGTGTGGCGCAGGGCACAGCTGTCAAACGCGGGGTGGGTGCGGCAAGCAATGTGCAGCGAGATGCATGGTTACCGCTCAACCATGGTATGTATGCCTGTCACCAGCCTGTCACCACGCGCACCGCTTAGCCCCTTTGGTCACATGTAGACCTGAAGAGCGAGCGGAGGATTATTGCTTCCGCGGCGTTTACAGGCACTGCCGCACGCACATTGTCGCTTCGTGCTGCTGCGAACTGAGGTGTCTACGGATGGCACAGAGTGTGAGGGGTCAACAAAGCAGCATGCATGGTCACAACACCTGGAGTGTAGCCAGTACCCCTCAAAAAAGAGCCTGACATCAGGCCTCCCCAAATGGCTGGCACACCATTGGGGGGGCGGGGTGAGGGGAACCTGGAAGCGTTAAGCAATGACCCACGGGTCGTTCTGCATGCCGTCAATGGCGACTGTGAACAACAACGCCGGCTAAAAACACAAGCGTGGGTGATTGTCACAAACATAGCAATGTGTCAGCTAGAATGCAACTGGTCGTGCAGTTTCCGAAGGGCCAAATAAAGGCAACGAAGGTTTGCAGCGGACCCACGCACCCAGGCCCATGCCCAGGCGTAGGCCTCGCTCCTTCGACTGCATGGCTGGGCCTTCTTGCCATCGACGGGGCCCTTACGCGCAAACACAATTGGTTATAAAGGAGTAACAGTGTCAGTAATGGGTAAACAGCGCTTTCTGCCCTGTGGTGCGTTCTCGCGCAGCCTCGCGCGTCCAGCAAGAGTGAAGACGTTGCTTTGCAGCTGCCAGGCTTTGCAGCCGCCCTTACCACTACCGCTGAACCGCTGCCAGCACCAGGCAGGCCTTCTTACCTTGCGCAGACCAACGCCTGGGGCCGGGCAGCCATGCCCCGTAGACAGCGGCCGCTCGGAGTTTCGTCCCTTGCCACCTGGGGCCTTCGCTGCCTGCTGCCGCTCATCAGGGGAGCTCCCCTGCTGTCGCTGCTCCTGTGCCTTGTAACGCACAGAGGCTCTGGGGCTGTACAGCAGGACGCAGGTAGGCCGGCTGCATGTATGTATGTGTGTATGGTTGCATGTGTGATAGCTTGGAACTCCGTTCTTTGTTGTACGACGCAAGCTCCATGGCCTGCACCGGCTGGCAAGTGCCAACCGCCAAGGGGGTACGTACCGGTGTTATCTCGGTGGTGGGCATCTGCGCTTGCAACGCTGCAGGGCTTTGGGGCGACAGTAACTGGTACATCCGTGGCGGGACGCCCCTGCTTGCGCCCATGTGCACCAGCCACGCCTGTCGTCTTGGATAGTACCGCTTGCATCCTACCCCGCCACCATACCAACCCAATAATCCTCCCCCCTCGCCCATCAGGTGCCCTCACCTACTTGGCCCAGGTGCGCGGCCCAATGGCCCACGCACAGGGCACCTACCCTCCCTCACAAGTGTTTGGGGACAGCGGAGGCGACAGCGCAGGGCGCCTGCTGCTAGCTACTCCGCCTGGGGCTCATAACGACGGAGCTGCGTACGGCGGCGACGCGGCCTTTAACGCGGACAACGCTCCTGCAAGCAAGGTGGGTGGGACAAGGCCCAAAAGAATGCAGATTAAAGTATCAACAACTAGGGAAATAAGCGACTGTAGGCTCGAAGCGCTCCTCGCTGGCTGTATTTCGACGACTGGAGACTGGCAGTAGTCCCCTCGGCTTCACTCCGCGAAGGTAGGCACCTCCCAACCGCCGCCAACTACCCTGTCCCGCTCATCGCACCTACTACGTGCTGTGTTGTTCCACTTACATTACGGCCTGTACGTTGCAGGATGGCGCTGTTCACATCGTGTCCCTCAACGTAAGCGCCCTCCTGGCAGCACCACACGTGGATGGCAATAGCTCCGGCGGCACGTACAGCCCCGGTAGGGACGAGTCTGACACCGGTGCAGCGGTGCAGCTGCTGCAGCTGGTCCTCCCCGATGGCCGCCCCATGGCCCTGCGCCTTCGCACCAACGGGGGCCGCAAGGGCCAGGGCGCCAGCACCAGCACCACCGCCACCACCACCACGACCACAACCAGCAGCAGCGGCACCGCTACTGCCAGCAGCAGAGGCGGCGACGGCTGCGGCGGGGGCGCCATCTGTGACGACGTCGAGCGATGCACCACGTGGACAGGGGAGGACCTGCACGGCGGCGGTCACGCGGTCTTCGCCCGCTGCGGTGCGTGCGTCCTGCGTTGTAGCACCGTACCGAGTTGGGAATGCACCCTACCTGATGTGGCACAGCGGAACCACCTTGGCATGCCAAGTAACGAAACAGCTGCTTTTCGTTTGCGTGAGCAGAGGTGTCGCCGCCGGTCGCCGCTCGTGGGTGGTTGTGAGTGTAGATTGCTGCAGTATAAGGGCTGTTGTGGGTTGTGCCGGCAGGATGTCTATCGGCCGCTCCCTGCCGTGTTGTTGGATGTCGGCCAGGTTGCTTGTCGGGTGGTTTTTTGGGTGTCGTCGGAAGTGAGTGCCTTCCGTTGGGTTTTTTCCCTAGGCGCGGGTTGGGGTCGCCATAGCGGTCGGGGTGGCGGCTGGGTTTTTGCTTGGCCGTTGGGTGTGGTCTTCCGGCGTTGGGCGTGGTCTCGGGCATGTCCTGCGGTTGCTGGCTTTGGGTGGGCCGGTGGGTTTGTGTTGATCGTGGGCGCTCTGCGTTCTTGTTGTTGGGGTGAGCCTGTTCGGTGGAGCCCGTCGGGGCCCTGGGTCTCTGGTGGTGTTCTTTGCGTGTCTGGGTCTGTGGGTTTGGGGTTGTGGTTAGTGAGTGCCGCCCCCCCCCTCCCCCTGCGCCCCCTTGTGTCCTTTGCCTGCTTTCCTTCCTTTCCTCGGGTTCCTTTCATCCTTGGTCTCTTTGGGCCTGCTCCCTTGGTCCTATTCTGTAGTGTTTGTTTCAGTTCCTCTTCGTCCCTAGGTGTGCCCTGTTTGCGGTTGGGGTTCATCTGGGATTGGGCTTTTGGTGGTGCTGGTGCTTGCCTGCGCTGGTTGGGCTAGCTTTGGACTCCCGCTGGCCTGTCCCTTCCCGTCTCCTTGTGGTGGTAAAGAATAGAGGTATGGCGGACAGGCACCCATACAGGCGACTCCTGGGGCATGCTTGATACAGCTGGCTTACGCACGGTGCCAATTCACCCTGCCCCATCCTGCCTCACCACCGACTGCCCGACACAGGCTCCAGCTGGTCTGGCTCCATCTTTGCGCCTGACCTCCGCATGTGGATACTGTCCCCGGCCGCATCCGCCTTCGCGCCTGAACCTGCCTTCGCCACCGCCGACACCAAGAGTAAGGAGCACGCGCCGGGGAACGCAACCCACAGCAGTGGTGGCTGCACCACGCTGTTCCTGTTCGAGGCCGTGGATGTGAAGGAGAATAATGTGAAGGTGGATGCCGGCAGCAGCCGGTCCCGGGCACCAGGGATGGGACCCAGAGGCGTCAACCGGTGGGTGCAGTTGGGTCTGCGGTCCGAGCGGGAGGGCCTGGGGTCGTCCAAGCAGCTCAAAGGGTACCGTCAGCGGGCGTCGGCGCTCCGTACGTTTCCGGTAATGGCCATGGCCATTGTACATGTACATGCAACCAGTCGCTCTATCAGCAATGCATTTTAATTATTGTTTGTGCGTCATTACTACCAGAGCTTGTCTCAATCGTCTCCATTTAAGGACAAGCGCTGAAACGCAACTTGCCCAAGCAAACCACATGGGCGCCTTCCTACTGGCATTGTCACAGCGAGCGTCTGTGACATTTACCAACATGCATGCCGCCCCGCAGCCCGGCGGACAGCCCTGTGGCAGCCCACGACAACGAGCGCATCGCACGCTCTGTCGAGGACGCCTCCGTGCCATGGCCTTTGCACCCACTCCGCCAAACGGGCAGCAGGAATGCTTCTTCTACCTCCACCGCACCAGCCCGCAACAAAGCAGGTTGTGGAGGCCGCAGGATGCTGCTACAGCAGCCGCAGCAAGAGGCGGATGCGCAAGACGACTACGAGACAGCTCCACCTGCGCCGTCAACAGCCAGCGGCGAGCAGCAGCAGCAGGATGGTGGTGTGGAGGAGGAAAGCGACAGCTGCCACACGGATGGCGGCAGCTTTGTGTATCTGGATGTGTATTACACGGAGGAGGTGGTGGGGCTAACCCGCAGCGACATTGAGGTGCAGGTGGAGGTGACCAACACGGCCCTGCGGAGGGCGGGGGCGGCCTTCGAGCTGGTGCTGCTGCTGTTTGAGCAGGTGGGTGTCACCGCTCGGCAGTACGGTGCTGCACTGCAGTACCTAACCAGTATGGTTACGGGCTTCACAGCGACCGTACGGTAGCTACACAGCGACCGTACAGTGGCGTCAAGCAAGTGGGTGACGCCAGCAACACGGTGTTTATGTCGTCTAACGGTTGCTGTTCGACCAGGTGCGGTTGTGCGTTACGGCTTGCCTGACAACCGCCACCAATGCGACTTGGGTATGTCACACGTGCAGCTTTGTACACCCCTCCGCCCTCCTAGCCGCCCACACACCCTTAGCCACCTGCCGTGTACGGTCATGCATGCAAACGGACACGCACACCCGCAGGTCAGTGCCGATTGGTTCCCCAACCGTGACGTTGACGAGTCACTATACCGCCTGCTCAGCTTCCCGCCCGACGGTGTGGGCCGCTCTGGGGCCGACATCCGGCTGCTGGTGCTGCCCTCCACGCCGGGCGACTACCCCTCGTGCGGCACGGGTGCGTGAATAGCAGAGTGCGGTGAGGGAAGGATACAACGCATGCATCAGAGCAAATTTACGAGGACGGGTGCGTGTATAGCTAGGTGCTGTGGGCATGCATTAGGGCCGGGACGGGGGCGGACGCCGTGGGAGCAGGAACGTAGCACACAATACTCACCACCTCACCGTGCCTCAATCTCGCTGCTTCCCCAGCCATGGACCACCGCATTCCCATGGGCCCATCCCCACTCCTTTCCAACGCGATCCCATTTCACTCCCGATGCAGCCTATAACGATGAGAAAGCCGCAGTCATCAGCTACCTGTGCGTTCGGTCCATCGGCTTTGCCCACGAGCTGGGCCACACGTTTGGCGTGCATCACAACAGAGAGGCGGAGCAGGCGGAGGATTCAGCCTCATACGCCTATGCGCCGTGGTGGGTGCTGGGAGGTTTGTCTGGGTGCATCACCGCAAGGTCTTTAGTAGGGTCTTCATCAGTGTATGTAAAAGACATAGCACTTTTGGGAAGGAGCAAAGCTGCGGTGCTGCTGCGTGCTGCTGGGCCCTCTCGGGCCTTGCAAGGCGAACTCATGGGTTGCAGCAACGTAGTCAGCACGTTGGGTCGCCTAATGGTCAGGGTATTAGGCACGCCCTGAACCACAATTGCGTAACCTGAGTACCGTGATCATTGTTACGTGCACTCCAATTTCATTAGGCAAACTCATCGACCCAGCTGCACCGTTCCACCGCCTCCTTCCTGACCCGCCTCACCTCCAATACTCCCTACCATACCCGCACGTTTGTCCTCAACCCCAGGAACTACGTCCCCGCCCACACGGAGGGCAACACGACGGTCCCCCAGGCTGGTGTGATCTCCATCATGTCGTACAGCGAGCCGTGCCGTACACTAAACGGCGGCACGCCGTGCCAGCACGTGCCGCAGTACGGCCACGATGGGGATACGGCGGAGGTGGCGGTGGCGGGCGCCGATGGGCGCAACGTGACCGTTACAATGCCGCTGGGCGACGCCCGTAACGACCCGGGGCGCGTGTTCAGGGAGCGGAGGGCGGAGATCGCCAACTACCGCGTCCGTGAGTCGCTTGGTGTTCACTGTTGCACCTGCAGCGCGTATTTGGTACGTGGTGATTACTGTAGGCTATGGTCTCTCCTATCAAGGAGTGGTCAGCGGATGTAGAGCAATATCACCGTACACCGTGGCCGCTGTTCACTTCACCGCTCTTGCAGACGCGTGTGACCGCTACTGGTCTGACCTGGAGTGGGAGGGCGGCAATGGCACAACCACCACCAGCACCAGCACACACTGCTGGCAGGGCGCCAACGCCACTGGGTGCAACGACGCGTGCGGCGCCGACCCCGACTGCCTTGGCGTCAACTGGTACCCCCAGGTGGGTGGTGGGGGCAAGCGGGCGGGGGCGAGGGGGCCGGGGCGAAGGGGCGGCAGGGCAACGGAAGTGCAGGTAAACGGGTTGGTAGGAGCGAGGGACGGGGTTGACGGGGTGGCGGGGAAACGAGCACTTTACGGCGGTTAGCAGGTTTTGCCCATACACGCACATGATGCAGGGAACTTGTACGAATGTCTGGGGTGCGTCCTCTAGGTGTTCAGCGAAGCGACTGTGATAGCCGCAGCGCAGCACACAGGTCACTGGCATACGACGCCTAAGCAACCAGTGCTAACCCCAACGTTGGACGCCTTAATCTACTTCTGGGCGCCAATTGGTATCTCAGGTTTGCGTCGGCAGGGACCCGTGCAAGCCATAGTGCATGCCCTTGCACCTCGTTGCCGCCGGTTTGTTTGCGTCAGTTGTGCTGACACCGCGCATGCTTTTGCGTTCCTCCCACTGTTGGCTTCTTGCCTATGTGCAGGACAACGCGAACTTTATGTCGGTGAGCATGCAGCAGGATGCGTAGTACCTAAAAAGGGGCACGGGAAGAAGCAACACGTGATGCCTGATTTGCACCTGAGGCGACGTGTGGGGCCGGCCACGGAACGCACACAAGCTTCATGTGTGCTTAGCGCTCCTCTACGTGCTGAACAAAGCAATCCTAACACTGCACTATCATGCAGGCAGCACCTTGACCGCCAAGCACGCGCACCCCTCATCCGACTTCTAATGCAGGACACGGGCACGTGCTGCAAGGTGTACGGCAACGCCAGCGCCGTACACTTCGCGCCCGCCGCGGGCCCCCGCGGGACGGCGTTCGCCAAGCGTCGCGGACCCCTGCCCGACGACAGCCCGCCCAGCGGCATGGCCTGCGCGCCCGCCAAGGGGAATGCCAACCACACCTGGTCCAACGAGCAGTGGTTGTGCACCTACTCCAGTGAGTGGGCTGGGGCCGGAATGGCCCCTGGGTACAGGTGCACCGCACCTCCCTGTCTACTGGGTGTGTGTCAGGCTCCGGCCTGTTGACTCTTAGCGCAGTGGCTGCTGCACGCGATGGGTGCCGTCATGATACGTATTGCTAGGGCCAGAGCATCAGGATGCATCCCCTGGTCCCTTGGTTTACTACAGTAGGCGGGTTTGCACGCAATATGCCAGCTGTGACATGGCCGCTGGGTTGCACGACGGCACCGCACCTGCAGCGGGTTTTGCTCGGGAGCCCGGGAGTCCTTGCAGGACTAGCTGTCTACATCTGTAGGCTCGCCCAGCGGTGCGGCATTCTGTCCTCGGCAGCATCTAGCTAGCCTAACGCTCCACACATCTGCCGCACCCCCCGCCAGGGTCCGACATGCCGCTTTTCTCCATCTATGCTCGCAATGGCAGCGATGAGACGGCCGTGGAACGGAAGTGCATTGCTTCAGCAGCAGCCCTGGGTACCAACAGCGGCGCCAGCGCCAGCACCAGGACCAGCACCAGCACGGACGGCAACACAGGCGGCGGCCGTGTGGGCACTCCTGCCACCGCAGGAGACGACGAAGACGATGGCGGCGGCGGCGCCGTTCCTGCTGCTGGCCTTGAGGATAACAATGTACGGACAGCCTTTATGCAGCGGCAGCAGCAGCAGGCCCTTGTGTTGACCGGGTGCGTTGATGGCGACAGGGGCAACAGCAGCAGCTCGGGTGGCAGCCCTGCTGAAGGCGGCTGGGAGCTACAGCAGTTCTACCTCGTTCCCCAAGGTACGCCCTGCAATTGTGCAGGAGGGATGTTAAGGGATTGCTGAGCCCCGCGCTACCTGCTGTAGCGCGAACCTTCCTCTTGGCTAGCTGCACGCCACAGCGCAATGGCATCCCGGCGCACCGTATGAACCACCTCACGGCGCACACGGGCTCCTGCCACCGGTTGCCACCCACTCGCAGCTCGGCCCCCACGCACCGGCAGTGCGCGGCAGGCAAGGTACTCACGCAATTAGAGTGCCATCTACATATCAATATTGAAAAAAAAACTAAATTCAAAATCACTACGAGCCCTCCACCTTGCTATCCTCCCCACCCGCTACCTGTGCTGTCGTGCATGCAGGCCACGCCAACTTCTACAGCGTCATGGCGGCGGGAGGTGACGCGTGCTGGACAGTTCAGGCCGGCACCAGCACCAGCACCAGCACCAGCACCAGCACCAGCACCAGCACCAGCACCAGCACTGGCAACGGCACTGGCACTGCCAACAGCACGGAGGGGCAGGCGGGGCAGGGCAGCAGCCCGGCCGTGGTGCTGGCGCGCTGCGGCACGGAGGTGGCCCTTCACGCACAGCACTTCGCGCTGAGCCCCAGCTATAGCAGGGCGGGCGAAGGGTGAGCAGGCTTGCCTTGCTTGCCTTAAACGACTATGATGGGCCCGTGCCCTGGCTGGGCGGCAGAGGGGCTGGGGTATGCACGGACATGGGGTTCGCGCAACCGCCCTGGATGTCGGTACAGGTGCCCTGTGGTATTATGACGGCAAAATACCGGTACCACACCTTCGCTCTTGTGACACTACGTCTACGTGATACCGTACTTATATCCCCACCTGGTGCCCACGCAGGTACATCCTGCGCTCGAGGTCCGACTTGGGCATGTGTGTTGACACACGGGGGACAGGAGCAGCTGGTGGGAGGGGCAACGGGGGCCTGGTGCTTGCCCGGTGCAACAGCGGGGCGACACAGAGGTTCTTCCTCAGTTGAGGAGCATTTGCAAAGGTAGCAGGCATAGCAGTGGATGAGGGCTGTTGTGCTTGTGATGGCGTATGACTGGCTTGGCATGTGCGCGGGGTTGCGCTGTACGGCTCACCAAAGAAGTCTGCCGTGGGAGCAGAAGGCAGGCATGCCTTGCTTTGACTAATCGCGACGCTTGTGGAAAGGAGGCAGTGCCATGTGCAGAGGCACTCAAGTGTAAATAATGGGAAACGAGAAGCAGGTGGGGAAATCATCCGGGTCCACGACAAAGGAGAGGTTGGGAAGGATGCGGTGACCTGCTGAACCCTGCTGAACCAGGCTAAACCCTGCTGAACCAGGCTGGACCAGTGCAGGGGAGTCTCCGGAGTAGCATGCGCATGTGCTAGGCTCTGTTGCGTGTTAAGCATACGCTTAGTCAACCTTTTTGGTGGACTAAATGGCTTTAGGCTAGGGGCCGGCGCTGCTACCCCAGACATGTTGTACAACCGGTAAATACCGTGCCGTCCTAGCGCCACTAGGCCGGCTATCCGTTTCTATAAATGCTATGATACGTGCTAAGTAAGCAAGTCAAAGCCTTACGAGTTGGGTCTACCCTAACCTCTTGTCAGCATGGCGCACGCTAACACAACACCGCGACCTGAACGAGTCCAACTAAGCAATGACCCAGATTTGGATGACCATCATGGCATAATATCACCAAGTGGGAAGCTCCTCCACTGCGCGGAGCCACTTACAGAGCCAAGCCCCAGCGCGAGTCGACCCAAATTGCTCAGCGTCTCGCTGACTGTGAAATGGAAAACTGTCAACGGAAAGTGCCGGCAGAACAACCTCGTGCTGCAAAGGATAGCCGACCCAATCCACGACCTAACGGTGCGCTTGGGGCATTGCGGGAAGCCACCAAACGGACAACCCAAATGGGGGACAGGCCAACTGAGGGCTCCTACTTAAATACAGAGAATACTAGCTTCTGGGGCCCAAAACGCAGAACGCGACCCTCCCCTGCTCCCTTCGCCCACCACCATGCTCACGTGCCGCTGTGCCCTGAACCCTACCAGGGTGTGGCCAAGGACCTCATGGGGCGAGCCTTCCAGCCCAACAACATGCCCATACATCAGACCTCAGCTTCGCATCTGTACTACCACTTTAGCCCTGTACAGGTGCGTCAACCAGCAACCCTGCCGGGGGTCAACGTAGAGCTTGTGGCGGGGATACCCGCCTAGCCGCCTTGACACCCCCCTGGCGTCAATCAACGTTGCCTTGCAGCTTGCACCACAAAACTGTACAGTCACGCTGTGTAGCATGGTGCTATTTCCTTCCGGCCCATAATGACCATCCGTACAACCCCCTGCGCCCCCTTGCCTCCCCCCGAATAGGAGTGCCTCAGCCTGCCCAGCGACGTGGCCTCCACCGTACTCAAGCTCGTGGTGCAGTACGACGGGTGGGAGTACGTGGTGTACGAGCGGCCTCTGCGAACGGAGGCGTCCGCGAGCGAGGATGACGACACGCCGCTGCTGGTCACGGTGGGTTGATGGTGGTGGTGGCTGTGATGTGGGTTGACTGCTGGGGCACTGCGAGGTGTCGTGCCCCAGCCATCCAGCCCCGGTCACAGCTGGGTGTCAGGCCGTGTCGCTGCTGCCTGTTAGCCATTGTCGGCCCTTGACCGCCCTCTTTGTGTGCACCTCACCTCAGGTGATTGAGTTCGAGAGCACCGCCATGGTGATCGGGGCGCTTGGCATCCGCGTGCAGCTGGTGGCCTACCCCGTGGTGTCTATACGCAAGGTACGGCATATGTGCCGTACGGGTGTACGGGTGTATGGGCGTACCTAGCTTGTAAGCTGTAAAGCGCGGGCGTTCCTGCGGAGGGGACTGACGTGTTCCTCAGGGGCCCAGGGCAGGATACCGGCTTCATGTGCGTAAGGGAATGGATGTGCTGGCCAAGCCCTCTTACTCCACTGTCAGATTTAGCTGTCACGTGCATCCACCAGCGTATTCTGCTGGTGCTGACACGCAGCATGCTGCTGACCCCGGCCCTGGCTGCCGCTCTCCCACAGGAGTTCCTGGATGACGTGGACTTCCGGTTACGCTGCGACCCGGACGGCTTCAAAGGCATCCTGTCATGATGACCCGGCCATGGGTCCCGTCATGGCCTGATGTGCAACGGATCTGAGGGCTCACGGTCGCACCCATTTGCCCTGGTCGGGACGCCGGCGGCCTGCTAGGGGCGCTCCGTCCCTGGCTACGCACGCCTTTGCTGAACCGATGTAGTGTAGGGACGCGGGGGGCACAAACGTGCGCAGGTATAGTAAGTGGATACCCTAGAGGTGCTGTATGCAGGAGGGCTGAGGGCTTCGGTGGTAGGAAGGGTATTGGTGGTGGTGGTGGTGATGTGTGGTGGTGATGTGTGGTGGTGGTGGTGGTGGTGGTGGTGGTAGAAAGCGTCGACTGTTTGCAGCTGTTGGCAGGGCAGCTGCGCAGGAGGGGTCTGTCTCGGGTCTGCCGTAGTGAGTAGCCTTATGTAGATATCGTAGATGAGTGTAGGCAGGCGTAGGCAGGCCTTAAGCTGAGGCAGCATCGTCCGGGTCTGGAGGTAGTAGGTATATAGGTCCAGGCAGGTCCAGGTACCGATTGGTCAGGATAGGCTAGGGCCAGAAGCTAGGGCTGTAGGTGTTGCGATGTACTTGTACTAAAAGAGAGGTGGTTGTACAGTAGCAGGAGAGCCTAGATTGTGTGCCGTACTGGGCACCTGGGGTTTGTGGATGCAAGTGGCCGCCGCCACGGACTGTTGGTACACTGTGGGCGACTTGGGTCATTCTGGGCGCAGCGCAGCGCAACAGACCTACACGTCACAGCCCGTCCAGGCCCGTCATTGTAAGCGAAGCAAAGCTGCATGGGCCAGACCCTGATCCTCCACATGCTGTACGGCGAGCGTGCAAGGGACGGGCTAGATAGGGAACATCCAGACGTACGATGCTAGGCACCATTTTCTTGATGCGAGAGGCGCATGTAGCAGCAGCAGCATGAACAGAGTTCTGTCACCTGACGTAGCCGCACCTTTCAGCACCACAGGTGATGGACAGCCGCGGCCACGGCCAAACTCCGACCATCTCTTACAGTTGTACACACCGTCCTCGCGCCCTGCCCTTGCCCTTGCCACACGTACCGGTACTAGTAACTCTGCACAAGCAGCTAGTGGCCACGGCAAGGCGCAGCAAACTAGCAGCGAGCATGCCCTGTTGGCAACGCAGCACGCAGAGAACACGTAAGGTATGCGGAAACGATGCTGCTGAGCGAGCCCTCAGCTCCGAACCTGCAACCTGTAGCCCAGGTACAATGAACCAAGCACACGCGGTCGCCTCCCCTCAGCATCCGTAAGCTTCACGCAAATAGAAACCCATTTGCATACTGGTGACCAGCTCGGCCGCATGAGCACGTGCAGGTTCATGACACCGTACCGTGGCATGAGCTGTCTTGCGCCGTCCGAGCGAAGCAAGCACAGGGCCCAGCTAGCAACAGCCACACATGCTGCCAGTAGCCGTAATCCGTTCACGCCGTACTGGACCCGGGCCATGCCGCAGCCCACGTGTCAACCTCGTAACACAGTTGCCCTCAGGCGTGTCTGTCGGCAGTAGGATGCGCATAGCAGCAACGACGGCCAACGCGCCTCGCGACGCACAATGCAGAATGGTTACCGGTACGCACCTCCCACAAGGCCATGTCGGGACGCTACGTGGGGAACAAGCCGTGCCCTGCTCTGCCCCACTCTGCCCAAGAACACACACCCGCAGCCACCAGTCGTTGCCTCTTGGCAGAACCCCTACCTCTACCGTCACAGGGGTGCTCGGCACCTCGTCCCTGCCGCCGCCCTGCGCCGCGCAGCCTTCCGCAAATCATCTGTTCATGTCATTCAGTGCACTTCCGCAACTTCCCGCAACTGCATACGCTGCACTTCCGCACTGGTAGCGTCAAATCACCATGAGGACGTGCAGCCATGTTGCCAAGTGGCCCATCCCGCAACGGCCGTGATCGCCCGGCGCTTTCTTATGAAGCCCTTCCTGCACCTCACGTTGTACACCACGCGTCTGTGGCCCATTCATGACAGCCTTCGCCTTAACTACACTAGCGGACCCTACACCCTTTGCCACGTGCCCACCCCGGCCGGCGCATGAGAGCCAGGTACTTTGACAAGGCCTCAGCTCCCCCTTCCCCCGCTTAGCCGTTCCCCCGGGCGCACATTTTGCTGCTCCATTTCACACTGTTGCCCCCTCGGCATTCGCGTGGCCCCTCAGCACTCGTCCTCGTTGAGCAGCATGTTGGGTATCCCCTTGACAACGGGGAATTTCCGGCCGCTCTCGGGGCACACCAGCGCCCCCTCCTCCAGCGTCACCTGGGGCGTGGGGTGATGGGGGTAGGAAGGTGGGTGTCAGCAACGTGGATGTGGCGTGGTGTCATGCGGCGTGGCGCGTCACCCTAGGACCAGTACGCAGCAGGGGCGTAGAGGGGCATGGGCAGCAAGGTGGGTGCTGCGTGGGTCCATGCGGCATGAGGAATCCCGGTGCGTACGGGTAAAGGGAACAACGTGCACCGTTGCAATGCATCGCTGGGGCGCTCGGGCCGTCTCCCATCCAAAGTAGAGGGCGTGTCCAATTACGGTACTTGAGCTCGTGGCTCGCTGCTGCCCCAGCTGCCTTCCATCAGTCCCGCTCACCACCGTCTCCGCTCCAGGCCCCCACATCGCGACGCTAGCCCTGGCTTACGAGTCAAAGCACGCCCCACTTTCCGCCCGTACCCATGCACGGTTCTTCTTAAGTGCGTCCTGCATTTACCACCCCTAGCATGCAGCGCAACATTGCAGGAAATGCCCCTGCGAACCTGCACCCTCCTCCAGCAGCGCGCATGTCTAGTAACTGCCCGTGCTACTCGCGTTGCTCCACCTAGTACCCGTTTGCGCTGTACTTTGGTTATCCCCGCAACTGCGTGGCTACCCACCTCCAGCAGCGCGTGGTGGAAGGTCTTCTGGAAGCCCTCGTCCTCCAGCAGCTCGGGGGCCACCTCCTCGGGCAGCCCCTCACGGCAGCCCATCTGCGGGAGGAAGAGAGCGGGCAGCCACGCCGGACAGCGCAGAACCACGAGCCCGCAAGGTCAGCGGCGAGCCACAGGGGCTGAAAGATTCCGTCTCAGGCTTGTGAGTTATCGACCCTGGTCGAATAGTGCCCCAGTGCTATACTGGCCACCCCAGGTGCTTCCTTCCCCTTGGCGCAGGGCGCGGCGTAGGTAGGGTGCATAACAGCACTGCACCCAGGCAGCAGCGGCGTAAAGACTACTGACTCTTCGCCCTTGCCCCGTGCCCTGCGCTACTGCGCCGATGGGTCTGGGTTGCGTAGACCCTTCCCCTGTCGCCCCCACCTACCAAAGCACAACATGCACGCAATATCCCTACCCACCGACACGGCTCCTTGGAGGAAGGCAGGCCAGTTGATGCGGGGGAAGATGTGCTTCAGGAAGTCTGCAACGGGCGTACATGACAAGACGAGGCATGGCTACCGGTATGTTGACTCTTAGGGGTAACGTACTTGCGCTGCGTCTGGGCGCGCACGCACCCATAGTGTGCGGAAGTGTTAGTGACAGCTGCCTGGTGCTTGGGTTGCTGTGCCTGTGCTTAGCTTGGCGCGCCACGGCAGCCAACCCCGTGGCAGGTGCACGGCAGAACAACGGGCCACACATGTCAGACGTTGCAGGTGAGGGTGTATGGCGCACAGAAGCTGTGTTGCGCAGCTTCCAGCAGGTCCGGCGCCGACGGGCTATGCGCCCACAGGCTATGTGAGCTGCGTCCCGCCCTTCCCCAAACCCGAAATGACTGACTGCGCTGCTTACGGTGACGATGTCACGAACGATGGCACGGTTGAGTTGTGTGCTAGTGGATGTAAAGCACTGGTTGCGAGGCGGCCAACAGAGGTGTGCGGCTGTGCGTGTTGGCACACGCGCACTTGGCCCACGTGCCCTTGCCCCCGCCTTTCGTATGCGGCTTACGGCTGTTGTAACACCAGGGTGCGAATGCTGCGCCTTGAAGCGGTGAAGGAGCTGCAGGTGAGATTGGGTGCTGCGGCTACATGGGCATTTCCTGCCCTGGCAAGGTCGATGGAGACGGGGCGCACCTGGGTCAAAGTCGGCCTCGTGCTCCGTCACCTTGACCGCCTCTATCACGAAAGGGTATCCGTTTCTAACCCCCTTTATGTGGCATGATAGCATATTATGAGTGAGGAGCTTCATTCCGAGCTGTGAAGGCGAATAGGGTGTCGCAGAGGTTGACGAATGGTTTGCTCAAGCGGGCGGCTGCCGGCTGTGCTACGTGTTGCAGCTCAATAGGACAGGGTTCTAAGGCTTGAACGCAGACTTTGGAGCGCGAGCAGAGTCCTCAGTAAGCCAAGGAGAGAGCGATGCCGAATGCAATGCCGTACTATTTTTCGGGCCCCCAAACCAGACGGGAGAGACGCACCGCTCCCTCTTTCTACCCGTCCGTGAGGAAAAAAAGGGCAAACATGGTTAGTTCAATTGCCAGATATCTTTTAGGGGCAGTGTGGTGGCGGCTGGAGACTGAAGGAAATGGGCATTCTGCGTCGCGTAGGGTATCGACCTCAAGGCGGGCGGCCGCAGCAAGAAGGTGCACCGCACCGCTCCCAAGAGCCAGAATGTGTACCTGGCTCTGCTCGTCAAGGTGGGCACTGCGGCGGAGTGCGGATGCGAGAATCCTTTCCCGCAGGCAGCCCCTAACCTGGACGCTTGCTCTCTCTGCAGCTGTACCGCTTCCTCGTGAGGCGTACGGACAGCAAGTTCAACAAGGTCATCCTGAAGCGCCTGTTTATGTCCAGGACCAACAGGCCGCCCCTGTCGCTCTCTAAGCTCGCCGCCTTCATGAAGGGCAAGGTCAGATACTTATTTGAGTGTGAAAATTATGTAGTCTGTAAAGACAGCAAGTGTGTTACTTGTGCTGGGACGGGCATTGACTCCGGCGCCGGCGGCGTTGGGGCCGCCACTCCTTCTGGCTGCAGGAGTCCAAGGTCGCTGTGGTTGTGGCCACCGTGACCGACGACGTGCGCCTCTTCGAGGTGCCCAAGCTCCGCGTGTGCGCTCTGCGCTTCACGGAGACCGCCCGCGCCCGCATCACCAAGGTGCGCGACTAACCGCGATGCTTGCGCCCTTGTGCACGCGTGCATTTACGCAATTTGGAGGCATTTCAGGTCGGCGCGCTCCCAGCCCCTTGGCGGTCGTCGTGGCAGCAGCGTCAACAGCTTGGGCGGCAGCTTTGGGGTGTGGGTTGGGGAGCGGAGGCGTGGCCGGGGTACGTCCAACCGGCCAATCCTATCCTATCAGAAGGCGCTATGGCTTCCAGCGAGCCCAGCCTATGAAGGCGGTTGCGAACGTGGTCCAGATGCAGCGTCGTGCAGGGGGCTTCAAAGGGCCCCATGGGCGGTGCTTGCACGGGCAGCCTGTGCAGCAGCCAATGTTTTGCACATGGAGCTTGCGTCACCGCTCGGGAGCCGGACTCCTGGTGGTACCAGGGTGCAGCAGCAGCAGCACAGGGTGTGCATCAAGCAGCGTCCTGGGAGGACGACAGCAACGGCGTCGGACTCTGGCCGGGGATGTTCTCTGTGCACAGCAGGGCATTCACTGCCGACGTGGCGGGAATGGGGCTGAGGGCAGGCCCCGCTCTATCGGCGCCTGACAGGAGCACCTGGTTCCTCCCGACAGTCGGTGTTCCATTTGCGAGTCTGATGCGGCTGCTGGCGAGACCGGCTGCTCTGCGGATGGCCCAAAGGGCAGGCCGGCGCCTGCCCCTGGAGCGCTGTTGTCGCCACGGCGCCCTGCAGCTGCCGATGCTGCAGCACAAGAGCCGCACCGCGCTGCAAGCGTCGCGCGTCGGGGGGAGCAGCGTCTGGACAGCGGCGTTTGGGGGTCTACATGGCCTCGCGTTCGGGCCTCGCAGCAGCACATAACGGTTCCATGAGCCACAGACCCGTGCACTCACTCAGTGCACGAACAACGAACGTCGGCCGACTCTGGTGACGTGATAGCACCGCGCGATTTCGCCAATGAGCCACGCCGTTGCCCCCACGTCAAACCGCTGCGCCCCAACGCCAACCCTCCCTCCCTCCCCTCCCTGTCCAGGCCGGTGGTGAGTGCCTGACGTTCGACCAGCTGGCCCTGCAGCGCCCCACGGGCAAGGACTGCGTGCTGCTGCGCGGCCGCAAGAGCCAGCGCGAGGCCGTCAAGCACTTCGGGCCGGCGCCTGGTGAGCGGCGCGTGCGCGGGGACACGTTGCTAGGGGCGGCAGGGGCCTTGCTGGGGGTTGTACTGCACACTAGGACTGGGCCCACGGGCTGCGAGGGTTGGCATTGTTTGGGAACTGGGTGTGGGGATCTATCGTCCTTTGGTAGGCGCCCTGCTAGGGGGGTGTAAACAGTCCAAAAAGGGTCTGTCATGAGATGAAGGTGGCTGTGGGTTTTGGACTCTGGTTGAACCACGGGTTTGGGCCAATTTCCGTTCAACCAGCGGCAGCGACAAGGAGGTGGCACTGCAGCCGGGCCCTGGTGCGGGGCCCTGGTGCGTGTATTCAGCTGTCTCGGCAGCTGCTCGCCTGCTTGGCTGCAAGCGCTATCGGTGTCGTCAGAGCCGGTTTCAGCAGCTTGCAGCAGCGAAGGTCGGCTCCTGGCCGTTGCAAGACCATTCTGCTAGTGGCTGAACACGCTAATCCAGTACAGCAGCAAGGTGGGGCGGAGCGGCGGTGCTGGCCGGGATCGTCAGGGTCGTGGCAGCGGCGGCGGCGGCGGCGGGACCCTTGGAGGCCTACCGTACAGCTACGGGTCACAGCAGTGGCAGGGGAAAGCACACGGAGCCGTGGCGGCGGAATCTTCTTGCCTGGGAAGCGTCCCCGTCGCGGCGGCAGACCTGCTGCAGACCAGCAGCGGCAAGGCAACAGCGGGGGAAGCCGATTCCTTACAAGTCCGGCCGCTCAAAAAACAGTTAGGTACCTACATGCAGCCACCCTGCACATGCACACCTCGCCTTGACCACCCGCGTCGCTCCTGCCTGCCCCCAGGTGTGCCCGGCTCCACCACCAAGCCCTACGTGCGCGCGAAGGGCCGCAAGTTCGAGCGCGCCCGCGGCCGCCGGAAGAGCCGCGGCTTCAAGGTGTAAGCCGCTTTTGGGGCAGCTGCTGCAAGTGCTGGAGTTGCTGCTGCTACGGCTGTGGCGTGCTGATGCTGCTTCCGCCACTGCTGCTGAACACGTCGCTGCCGGGGGGAGGTCCGTGCGCTTACCCGCCGCTGCAGCCGCCGGCGGTGTTCCCCCTGGTGCTGGTGCCGGATCTGGAGGTGGCGCTGGCGGCTGCGGCTGGAGCCGTGGTCCATGCGGTGTGGTGTTTGTAACGCAGCGCTGGACTGGAGCGACCCTGGCCTCATTCGAAAGTGCACTGAGCGGGTGCATCAGCGCAGGCATCGGGGTGATCACGCACAGCGGCAGCGGCATGGTGCCTACAGCGGCAGCAACAGCAGAGCAGAAGCGTCGCGGGCTGTTGAGCCAGTTACGGATGTGGTACATCCCTTGATACTAGCCAGGGAGAGCCCGTGCGTTGATGGGGCAAAAGCTGCGCGGGGGGGCGCGTGCGGACGGACCTCAGGTGCTCGGGAACATCGTATGGCAGCGCAGCAAGGATCCGCGGGCAGGCCAGTCTTCGTGCATCCAGCTGTAGTCTACAGCAGCTTGGTTCAGGAAAGAGTTGAGCGGCATGGGGGAACGAGAGCTCAGCTTACGCTGCTTGCATCGGACACCGGGTACGGACTACTGTCCATGGCAGGAGCGGGTCGGCCGTGTCGGACCTGGTAGGACCAGGTAGGACCTTCTGGGTAGGACCAGGTAGGACTGGCCTTGGTGTGCGGGACAGCAGCAATTGTACGGAGCCGCTGACAGCACCTGACAGCGCAGCCTTGACAATTTTACAGTAACATGTACGTCTCTGCCGTGCGTTACGCATTTGGCCTTGCCCTGAGCCAGTTTCCCCAAAATCAATCTCGGTAAACAAGTAGCCTTCAGCACGTCATGCTTGGCGGTTGATTGCGTGGATTCAGCGCTACACCTGGTGCGTCACCGTAGCACGTGTGCAGAGCACGTCCTGTGGCCGAATAACTACGTAGCCCCCATGAGCTTCACGCCGCCGTACAGTTCAACGCTAACACCAACCCCACAGCCGCCCGGTGACGACTGACGTGCGCTGCCCAGTGCCACGCGCCAACGCACGCACATCGGCACCTGGGCCGTACTTGACTGCACCGGCACCCATCGAAGCTTGTCCGTGACCACCAGAGAGCTCATCCCTTATGCATACCGTTAAGGGTACCACCTCCCTTCAACCCCAGTAAAGCGCCTCAGACTTTCCCAACAAATGCCCTCCATGCCCTCCCAGCGCACACGGCCGGTGGGTCACCCATGTTGTGCCTTCGGCTCAGTACCCAGCTGCGCTGCCCTTCACCCCTCACAACTCTCCTCCCTCTTCGCTACCCTCTACGCTCCCCCCTGCACAGCTGCCAGCCGCTCCTCCAAAAAGCTGCGCACCGCCCGCCCCGAGTCTCGCCATGTCCAGCGCGCCATTTCACCCCCCACGAACTCCAATTCATCGCGCAGCTCGCTGTCAGTTGCGGTGAGGCCGTGCCCGAAGAGCCACTGGAGGGCCTCCAGGGGAGCCCCCGCGCGCACGGCCTCGCGCAGCACAGGCCTTGTCCGCAAGGGGCAGCCCAGCCGCCAGAGACACTCCAGCATGCCCAGCTCGCGCCTAGCTGCGGCATGGATGTACGGCGACCCGTCCGCCTGGGCGGGGCCGGGGGAGAGAACGGTGCGGTGAGGGCATGCATTTGGCCGCTGGGGTGGGCGTATGCGACGTGCGCGTTGACTCGCGCTGTCCAGAAGTACCGGTTTGCCGTCTACAAACGTGGCTACAGGAGCGACACGTAGCTTGCAGCTAACCCACGCCATGGCCGTCCCGAGCAGGATGCTCACTTCCACCCGCTTGTTCGAACCACACTGGGCCGCCTTCTTCCTGCCTGACGGATCTTGCACCCACCGGCATGGGGCACCCGTTGTCCGCCATCCACTCCACAAGTCCCGCAGTGCGCCAGCCGACGGCGAGGTTGAATGCGGACTCGTCCCAGGGGCGCCCCAGCTGCTGCACGCACCACACCATGTCCGCCTGGTCCTGGCACTGCGCTGCCGCATCTACATAGGGCGAGCCGCCGACCTGGGGTGCAGCAGAGCGGCGTTCAGGACGTTGACAAACCCGCAGTGCAAGCGGAAAGGGTCCAAGCAGGACTGCGGTGTGGCCATTATGGATGGGTCTGAGGTGCGCGGATGCTGGAGGGGTTTCGGAGGGAGGAACTATGACATGATGCTGCACTGGGGTGTGGCGTAATGCCGCGCCCAACGGCATCCCGTTTGCCAAAGGCAGCCTTGCGGAACGCCAACGGAGGCGCTGGTAGACCACTGGGGCACACCAGAGGCGAGAGACGGCAACGCATGTCCTCGCAGGCTGCAGCATTACATGCAGCGTCGGCATTCAGGTACTGCCAGCACGAAACATCTGTGCGTGGAAACCAGGAGTATGCACGACCGCCCCTTCAGAAGACACTAGCGGTATGGCATGGTGCAGGAGCAGGACGCGCGACGGCCACGCACCACTGGGCTGGACAGGGCTTGCATGGGCAACGACACATGTGCCGCGTACAAGGCCCACTCACCGGCATCGGCCACCCTTCCGCTTTGAACCACTGCACGAACCACTCTTTATGTTTTGTGGCAGCGGCACGGATGACGTCGACGTCCCAGGGGCAGCCCACACGTCGCAGGCAGCTCAGCATAACCTTACTGCTCCTCTCCGCAGCGGCCAAGTAGGGAGAACCGTCGGCCTGGCAGGCGCGCGGGAGCAGAGGGTTAGCGGCCGCGATGCAAGTACGGATGTGCCGGTTGGTTGAACATCGTTTGCGTCTGGACGCTTGGCATTCGCCTTGTAACGCGAAAAGCAAGTGTGATGACGTGGGTGCATTCTGTGGTTGCTGCACTTGCACGGCGCTAATTCACAGCGAGTGCTTTGTCATGTCGTACAGGCGCCGTGACAGCCAAACGCATTGCGCCTAGTCAGACGGTTTAACACCGGTTGTGCTTTGCCACGCTGCGCGAGAAAGGCAAGTACAGAACGACTGCTCTCAACCACTCCAACTAAGGAGCCGCTCACCGGCATGGGGCAGCCCTTCGCCGCCATCCACCCCACCACCACGCTGCACGTGCACTTGACAGCGGCGGCAAAGACGGCCTCGTCCCAGGGGCAGCCGCGGCCGTGCAGCCAGCGTAGCACCTCCCAGCTCGGATCGCCAACGGACAGGGCTGCATGGAATAAGCCAACTTGCAGCACCTCATTGATCGCCTCCTGCCGCTGCACACCAGCCAGGCCCGCCTGGCCCTCCACCGCTGCCGCCCCGGCTGCTGCCCCGGCTGCCTGGACCCCCCGGGCGCCACCCCTAACCTTCCTTCCTGCTGTACGCAGCTCCCGCGGCAGGCCTCCCGCTGCCTTCGCCCCAGCCGCTGCCCTTTCCTGCAACCGCGGGCTCCGGCGCTGGCCCCCTGCCCCGCCAGCAAGTCTGGCCCCACCCTGCTCCCCCCCGCCCAGCAGCCGCGACAGCAGGGGCACCCGCCCCGCAGCCGCCGCGAGGTGCGCCGCGTCCCGCAGCGTGGCCAAGCCACGCGCCAGGAGCTCGTCGACCACCTGCTCGTGGCCTATCTCCACCGCAGAAATTGCCCAGCTCCGGTCCGCCTCCAACTGAAGCCCGAACGCTGCGTACTTGTCCAGCACTTGGCGCAGGCCCACCACGCCCCCGCCCAGCGCCGCCCTGCCTAACGCGGTCCGGCGCCTAAACTGTGCCTCCTCTGTGGTCCCATCTATAACCTGGAAGCCGTTTCCCTGCAGCCATTCCAGCCGCCTGGCCTGCTCCGCCGCCCCCATTCGCGGGAACCCGTCCTCATCCAGCTCCCCGCCGTCCCAGCGTACTTCGCGCCGGAAGCCCTTATCCTGCGCCAGCCACAGCACCTTGCCCTGCCACTCCGTGTCCGCGTAGGTCCTAGGTCTGTCCGCTGGCGTGCTGCTGCCGTCGGCTGGCCCAGCCGCCCCCGCCGCCGCCGCAGCCCCTAGCAGTGCACCGGTTGGTTTGTCCAGCAGCAGCTGCTCCGCCGTCGCCATGTTGACGCTGTTGCCAATGCTCGCCGCGTACGCGCCCACCACGCGAGGGAATAGCTCCTGCAAGTCTGACAGGGCATAGCCCGCCGCGGCGCCCATCAGGAGAGACCGGAGCTTCTCGGTGCTGGGCCCACGGGAAAGGAGCCAATCCACGCGGCTCTTGTGGCCCCTGCTAGCTGCCACCTGGTGAAATGTCAGGTCGATCGGGCAGCCAAGCGTCAGTAGCTGCTGCACTGTGTCGTACTTGGCAGCGCGCAGTGCGGCGCTCAGGGGGTCCCCCCCGGCCCACGGGCACCCCTCCCCTGCCAGCCATGCGACCACCTCCGTGTGGCCCCCGGCCGCTGCCGCCTCCTGCACACTGCCGTCCCACGGGCAGTATTCACCTTTGAGCCACTGCACCGCTTCAAGCCGCCCCATGCCCGCTGCGGCTGCCATGTCCACAGGGCGAGGCATCCGCCGTGTCGCCGCAACCTCAATGTTGGCCACCACGCCGCTGCTGCATGTCAGTCGGAGCAGCTCGTGACCGATCTCTTCGCTCAGCGGTTCGCCCTTGTGAAGTGGGTCGAAAACGGACCAGCGGCGTGCGAAGGCATGCTCGGGCACGGGCTGGGACAGGTGCACGACGTTCTTCTGTGGGGGCCAAGGGGGCGGAAGGTGGCACTGACAAGCAGGGGTGGCAAGGACGGTCGGGTAGGCTGGCGATTCCAACGCCAAGGACCGTTTCCCAAGCATAGTCTGGGTGCCTGTTGCCTATTGGAGATGCGCCGTGGGGACAACGGCGGTTATCAACCTCGCAACTCTGGAGACTTGCCCTGGCGTCACACACCATCAGATGTCTAGGAAGTCCCCGGAGCCACTCGGGTATTCGAGCGAAAAGCATCGAACCAACGTTTCATTTGAAGCCGTAGTAGCTAATAGCCTTGGCCGTGCGACCGCATGTGCAGCTGGCAGTTTTACAAGAGGGGACACAGGAGGTGCATCGAGAGTCGAGTTCAAGCTACGAGTCCAAGTGGAGCGGCGCCATTACCTCGCTTGCCAACGCTGCAGTGGCTTTGTGCACTAGCCGGAAAGTCAGCGCAGTCTCGTTGTAGGACAATTCCGCGGCGACGCGCTCGGCCAGCTCCCGGGGGAGGCCCAACGGGGCAGCCTCGACTCTGGGCTCAACCCTGGGCTCAACTCCAGGCGCCATAGGGCATCTGTCACTAGGACGATACCGTACACGTTGACGTCGCTGCGTAACCAGGTCGTATTAGACACAAGGCGGCCGATGTGAGGTAGTGCGAGCGGAGATATTGTACCACTCGCGAGGAGCTGCAGGCTATGGAACGTCACGATGAGGCGCAATAATATGCCTGACACTATGGAGACGACGTTGTCGATTGACGAGGGGCAGGCATGTTCCGAAACCTCTGAGCAAGGTGCATCCCAGACAACGATGCAAGGTGCAGTTTCGTTGCAATACGGTACATGCGCTAGGCGTTGCACGATGAGCGGCCGCTTTCAACGGTCAAACTGACTCAATGCGTTGTTTTAGGCAGCACGTGCTGGCACGTTCGCCCCACAGCGTGGCGCCACGTGAGCTTGTAGCCCTTTGGTTACTGCCTGGACATGGCCTCTGGCATTTGCCCATTGGCAGAGGAAAGTTAATTTGGAAAACGCAGATGCGGCAGCTGGCATCGGGTTCTGGAGGCTTTGCTTTCCATGAGTGCATCAATACCACTGGTGCACCCTGGTTTGAGTCATGGAGACCCTTGTCCCCCTGTCACGGACCAGGATAGTGCAGAGGTGCGTTTCATGTGCGTACGAGTCATCTGTGGTTGGCGCAGGGGCGAGAGGCACACAGGCCCTCGCCGAGCTGCTAAAGAACTAAGTCTGTCACGCAATGGTCTCGCAGCGCTAAGCGCACTGCGGAAACTGCTCCACAGAGGACAGAAGCGTGCTACGTTGATGCCATCTCCCACTGAGACTCGGCACCACGACAGCACAGCTC
>VFQN01001368.1_pt1 | contig 41019 bp, 60 predicted proteins | sample 3512371 | NCBI WGS metagenome assembly VFQN01 (sample SAMN10412370, study PRJNA504923) | tailings metagenome | isolation source: Replicate 2 from Balatoc abandoned mine | place: Philippines: Itogon, Benguet | collected 2017-08-28 | reverse complement strand
GCCCCAAACGGGAAGGGGAAATAATTTCATGAGCGATGATATCCCTAAGGTACGGCATTTTGCCTGCCGGTCATAAAGTTTTAGGGGGTCATCGTCTGTGTGACACGCAAAAGCACAACGGACAAGTGCCGGCAGGTCCAGAACCTATGAAACAATATCAGTGCGGAGACGGGGCTTACAGTTGGGTCCCGTAGGAGATCACTAGGCCCAGAGGCTGATCGGTGCTACAGTGCTGGGTCAGGCCGCATGGGGCCTAATTTCCACCCGAACTTTAACTTGTTAGGGGCGCGGGCCGGAATTTCCTCAAATCCTGTTTTAGGACCCCTCAATTATTATATAGTTTCTATAAAAACTTAGCGGCAGTACGGTATTCTGCGGTCGAGCACTGGCTGTGAAACTCTACATATTTTACAGTGGCCTCTTTGGACTCGTCTGGGAGGACAAAGGGTGCGGTGTCCCTGATCACACATGCACACCTCCGATGTGCACACCTCCGATGTGCGTATGGTGACGCGCAGGACTCGCCCGCATGACAGGCTGTGACTCAACATGTAGCCTCATCCCGTCACACAACACCCATAAACCTTCGGGCACTCGCTTATTCTGGTCGCAGTCCGGTTGAAGCACAAAGCCTTTACAAAGATACGTCTGTCAATCCCGGGTCTTAACACCACCACTACCGCCACACCATACAACTGCCAACACTCTGTTACTAGTGTACAAATAGAAATACAGGAGACGAAGAAAAAAATGGTACTACCGGTACTACTCTCCGTGGCATCAACTCTTATTGCCTTCTGTGCCACCTAAAACCAGGTAGTTCAGGGCTGGCTTCTTATTTTGCCGAACGGGTTGCGCCTCAGATGATCTCCAACACCTTGATGTTGACTCCGACCTGACGGAGTGTTACAGGGCAGGAGCCACAGGATCACAACAAGTCACAAGCGCATAGCATCGAAAATACTAAAGCTCGCGTGCAGCACACATTAGCGACGGCAGGTGTAAGCCACAGTGCCAGCTGCCAGGGGGAAGTTGTGCATGCCTTTGATGCGTCACGTCTAGCATCGCTGACCAGCCTCACCTGCTTGCCAGCAATCTCTTCTCGTTTCCACTCCTCGTACAGCTCATCCCTGACGGGTTGGGTAATCAAGCATCGAGGCCACACGTTGACAGGCTGGGGGCTGTCACATGGAAGCCACGACATAAGACACGCAAGCTATTGCAACGCCCATGATATCCACACCCACCCAGGCTCCTCCAGTCCAAGCACCTTAGCAGCCCTGTAAGGGCGCCCGTCGTTCGCTTGCCGTTCTGGCCCGAGCCGGCCTCCTCAACGACCCACGCACGCTACCTTAACCCACGCACCTCCTGACGCTCACGGCCTTGTGCAGCTGCCTGGTCAGCCGCCCGTCCACGCCCTCCAGCAGCTCCATGGGGACAGGGGGCAGCTGCAGCCCCTGTCCCTGCTGCTGTCCGCCACCTCCCTGCTGCTGCTGGCGCACCGCCTCCTGGCCTCGCTGCCCCGCCTCCTGCAGCCCCCACCTTGGCCGGTGCTGCAGGCTAAGGCTGCACGATGCGCCGCACGTCCCGGACGCCGATTTGGCAAAGCTGCACGAGGGCGGTGCTGCCCCCACTGTGCTGTCACAGGCTTGAGGAACGGGCTGCCCCTGCTGCCCTACCTGCCCCTGCTGCTGGCCGTCGCCTCCCTGCTGCTGCTGGCCCCCCGCCTCCTGGCCTCCCTCCTCCTGCAGCCCCCACCTGGGTTGGTGCTGCAGGCGGATGCTGCACGATGCGCCGCACGTCCCAGCCGCCATGCTGCACGAGGTCGGTGCTGCCCCCGCTGTGCCGGCGCATGCCTGAGGAGCAGGTTGCGGCTGCTGGTCCGCGCCCTGCTGCTGCTGTGGCTGCGGGTCGGGCAGCTGCTGCTGCTGCTGCCTGCCCTCGCGCCTCTGCTGCACCCGCTTGAGCATCTCTGGGATGATCAGCCGCTCGAACACCACCTGCATGCACAACATACATGGACGTGTCGGGTAAAGGGTATGCCGTGTACGGCAAGGGCACATTGCATGCTACAACACGAACGGTTCCGCGGCGCCGAAGGCACTTGTCCCTACGTATATTGTAACCTGTCCTTACTGACAAAATTGCCAACCTTTTCTATTTGCCGACCTTTTGCCAACCTTTTCAAGCCCAGTGCACCACTGTTCCGCAAGCGCAAGTACACTATGTACAGTCACCGGTATGCAGACCCCACATCCGGCGCAGGCAACACTGTAGGCCGTGCGGTGCGATGCTTATGGCGCACGTGTGGGCCCGCCGCGCACCTGCAGCAGCTCCTCCACGCTGCCAATGCGCCTGCCGTGCTGCGCCAGCGCCCACCGCACGCGCAACAGGAACTGCCCCCAGCTGACCACGCCCTGCGGGCCACTCAGCGTGAACATGCTGTACGCCTGCAGGGTACGACAGTGGAACGCGGAGTGAATATGCAATTCGGGACACCGATACTGCGGCCCCGATCATGAGCCGGGCACTGCTGGCCTCTGCACTGGGGCCGTAACAGCAGCAGCCCCCTCTTTCGGCTTGCAAGAGTGACACTTCACATAGCTTACTGCAGCAGCCCTGTGCCTGCCGTACTTGCTGTGCTTCTTCGCTCAAGCGCCAACTAGCACACCGCCATACTTGCATATTGCCATACCTCTCTGGTGGAGTCGCATGTGAAGCAGGAGAAGTAGCGGCCCATGAAACCGTGGTAGAACGAGGTGTACGACAGGCAGTCGGAGGGCAGGCCTGCGCAGCAGCATGGCAATCGAGAGTTAGCGACAGAACTGCAAAGTGACATTGTCAGGTGCCACAGGCAGTGCATTGGAACAAGGCACCGCACGACTTGCAGCCAGGGTGCAGGAGGGGTGCCTTGGAGGCAGGCTTGCGCAACTACAGTGTACGCCAGCTGGCAAGCACACGGCGCAAGGCCTGTAGACGGTCATGCACCGCAGACGTCGGTGAAGCAAGCTATCCCAAGCGGTCCAATACACCGCTTCCACAGAAGAGTGTCTTACGGACGTCTCGGACGCTACCAAATCACCTGTGTGGCCCATCTCCTGCTCCTGCACCGCCCACTGGTCCCACAGCGCCCGCAGCTCCAGCAGCAGGCCCGTCTGCCGCACCTCCTCCTCGTCCACATCCACAGCACCGCCACCACTGCTGCCGGTCTTGTAAGCACTGACACCTGAAGCAGCAGCAGCAGCAGCACCCGCACCGGCACCTGCTGGTGCTGCCCCTGCCGCAGTCGCCACCTGCTGCTGCACCACCTGCACCATGTTGGGCGTGAGCTGTCCCCCGCTGCGCTCCCACAGCGTGGCTAAGCCCACGGCGCTGTTGTACTCCTCGCGCTCGCCCAGCAGCAGGTCTTGATGCAGCACCTGCCGGTGGCAGTCAGGGAGAAGAGTGTGTGTTGATACACAGCAGAACCATTGAGTGTGCCACAGGGGCGAGAGGTGCCCCTTGCGCTCTCCCAGTAGCAGGCCGCAATGTAGCACCGGCAGAGTGGCGGAGTTTGAAAACCAGGGGAGCTTCTCTGGTGAGAACTAGCGCCCAGGTGAGCGGGGATACGTACATACTTACGGTGTATCGGTCAGTGCCATGAACATGACGATGTAAGGGCTTGCCCTGTGGGCCCAAGCTGCTGTACGCAGATAGTCCCATTATTTAAATAGGCTATTGCAAAGTACGGCATGCATTCTTACCTCCAGCATGGCCACCGCCCGGGCCAGGTCGAAGCCACGGCCCCCGTTGTCCCCGAAGGTCTGCGTGAGGCGCTGCACCAGCAGCTGCGGGGTCAGCATGGTGCTCACACGCACCTGCAGGGGGTAAGGCACGGACGCGCGTAAGGGTACTTCAAGCGGGCGCTGGTGCTTTTGTTCAGGAGACATACGCACACAGGCACGCAGATGACGAGATGAGTACCTCCAATCTCGTTGTATGAAAGGTCGCGTACCGTATCAGGCTGTACTTGAGGACAAATAGAGCGGAGGGCACGTGAGCAGAGCCTAACAATCTGCTATGTCGCACTTGACCCCACCTCACTGGGCACCCGCAGAAGGTGTGCCACCATCGCGGTGCCGTCGTCGCCCATGCCCCCCGTGTCGAAGCACACGTCCAGCGCACGGCTGCCGTACACCTCCGTACGGGCGTGCGGCGGCGCGCCCGTGGCGGCGCGCGTGGCGGCGATGGCCACCTGCAAGCAAACAAGCTGGCAAGGTGGTTTGTCCGCCGTACGACAGCACCTTTACGTGCAGCGCTGGCGGGATGCAGCAGGCCAGCAGCAGCGCCCCCCTGCCTCCACCGTGGGCGACCATCGGTGCATGGCAACCTACGCACCCCACAGCAGACCTGGTATCCAGGCTGTTCCCTGGCTGCTCCTCCTATCCTCCAGGGTATTGTCGCGTTGGGCTGTACGTTCTGCGTCTTGTCCCCCCGCACCTGCCGCATGCGTGGCAGGTCGTACAGGCGGGGCACGTGTGGGTTGCCCAGGCGCGCCAGGTTGACTAGGGTGACCAGGGAGGAGCATTGGCCGGTGGCGGGGCCCTCGTCGCATGCGCCTGCGAGGGGACATATGGTAGTAAGCGCTTGGAGGTATACCGAGATCTGCGGCAAGCCACACATCGTGCGGCGTTTTCAGTCGTCTATACCAAATGGGCCAGACACAGCAAGGACTGAGCGTAGGTCTCTTCAGCACCCCTGGTGCTGTATAGCATATATAGCATGTTATAGCATATATAGCATGTTATAGCATATATAGCATGTTATAGCATATGTAGCATGTTATAGCATATATAGCATGTTAGCATCCTACCTGCCCACACGCCGCTGCAGCCGGACGCCAGGCACTCAATGACCGCCGCCTCCGCCATGCCGTACCCGTGCGCCGCCCGCACCAGCAGCTGACCCGTGGGCCATCCGCCCGCCACCATGGCCCGCCGTACGGCAGCTGCCCACGGCGACATCTCAAAATGCAGCAGGCTGCCTGCAAGGAACACGAGCGAAGCAGCTCAGCCGAAGTCAGCACTGCCTTCACAACTGCAAACACCATTGAATGCCGCACAGGGTCCTGTGCTTCACCGCGGGGTAGGGTACAGGATGTTAACGGCCTGGCAGCCAGTGTTGAGCGTAGGAGCACGAACGCGGTCTGGGCGCCCCACCTGTGGCGTCCTGAAACATCAGACCCACGGGTCGCACATCCGGGGGCAGGGCCGCCACGTGCCGTACCAGCTCCAGCACCCGGGCCCTGCCCTCCCCGCTGGGGTCGGCCATGGCGTCGGTGAAGCCAGCCACGTGCACCCACACAGAGGCAGGAGCAGCTTGAGGGGGATCGGACGGGCTGCTGCCGCTGCTGGTGAAGGCGTGGTGTGGGGCACATGGCACACTGACGGCCGGTGGACTTGTCGTGGCCGCGGCAGCGGTCGAAGGGAGTTGTGCTGCAGTGGAGGTGCCAGCTGGCGTGTCGCCTTGGAGCTGGTCCAGACTGGGCGATCTGCTGCTGTTGGCGCTGCTGGTGCTGCTGCCGCTCGTACTGCTGCTCCTGCTGTACAGTGTGGGAGCTGCGCTCACAGCGGAGGCGCTGCTGGCGGCACTGTCCCTGCTGAACCAGGCGGCGCCGTCGTTGTGTTGTGCGGACAGCGATGGTGCCAACGCACCAGCACCGGGGTTTGGTACTGCGATGGCGTCAGCGTGGGCGTGGGTGGCTGCTGCCTTGTGCTGGCGCTGCCGGGCCAGCTCCTCGACCACATGACGGCTGCGCCGTTCGATAAGACGCACGTAACCCGCAACGCCCCCCATACTGGTATGGGCAGCAAGGAGATAAAAGGGGCAGGCGTCATAAAATGCCAGCTACCACTGGTGCAGCAGGTGCTGGGGACTCTGCTGGGCCCTGCGGTCCTAGGGGCCGCGCCAAACGCGCTGTCTAGGTTACGGTATTGACAAGGCATACGACGGCCCCTCACCTGCCGCCGTCGCTCCAGTCCAGCCGCCGGTCCAGCACGTTGGCCTCCAGTACGATGTTGTGGATGCCGTACAGCGCCAACGCCGCCAGGCCGGTAGGCAGCTCGTCCACCGGCGCGCCTGAACGCACAAGCCAGAATAATGTTGGTGAAGATTGTAGCTGGTTCAGACTGCAGACTATCTGTGTTGCCCCATCGTTTTAAAGGTCGCGTGTGTAGTCCGCTGTATCCTCTGTGCGCTGCAAGTAATGCCTGTTGCAAACATTGCCGTACCGTGGTCGACACTGTCGTACAGGTCCACCCAGCCGACGCAGCCGCCGTCGATGAGGCCACGTGCCGCCAGGTCCTTGGGCGAGACGACAGGCTGACCGGACACGTAGCGAGCAACAACGTACTGGGCCTGCAAGCACGTTCGGTGCAGGAAGCGGTTCGGCTTGGACTGTCCGCGCCCAGCTGAAAGGTGCAGCGTGCGGAAAATGGAGGCCGCTGCATATGCACGCGTAGGATAGTGAATGGAGTCACAAGGCAACGATGCAACTGTTGTTCCTACACCCATGTATGGTGCGGTTGTCGGTTGGAATACCGGTGGTAGGCAGCGCGGTCGTGTTCGACTGCCGGTGCATGGCGAGGCCGGAACACCGCATCTCTTACCGCGCCGGTCTGCTTGACTGCCGCCAACAGTTGAGCCGTCCGCACAGCTGCGAACGCGCCGGTTCGCTGCTCCGACGCAGTGTCCTGTGTTGCAATTGGCACATGGCATGCGGGGTCGCGGGACTTTAGGAAGCCAGGCACCGTCACTCAGTAACCAGTCGTGCGAAGTTTAGGTGGTGGCACCACCGTGGTGCCCAGCCAGCCCAAGTGCGTGGGCTTCGACTCTGTCGTGCTCGCGACCAGCGTTTAGGCAGCCAGAGGCGTATGTAGCAACGGGCACCGACAGCATGCCGCCACCCCATGCCGCCACTCGCAGTACCGAATACGGTATCAGCGCCACAGACGCACGAAGCTTCGTGCTGTGCATGCAGGTCGTGCTACCGGTACTACCGAGTCACGAGCACGAAACGCTACGCGCTCACCAGCACCTCCAGGAGGGTTGTGTCAAGGACGAACGGGGTGAGGTGTTTGAGCCGCTTCAGCCGTGCCTCTGCAAGCCTCGCGGCTCTTGCTGCGCGGTCCTCCGCCTTCGCAACCTCTTGCTGAGGCAGCATGGGGCGGGCAACTCCCAGGCGGACCAGGGGACACCTACACAGCAGAACGGAGATAACAGTTTGGTTGCATGGCATGTCGTTGTCGAAAGGGCGTTGCTGCCATGTGTGCGTGCCGACAGGGACTGGCAAATGTTCGACGTGCTATTGTTCTTCCGCATACACAAGTCGTATGGGCGGTGGCGTCAGAGGGCGGTCATGCTCTTTAAACCCCAACGTTGAAGAGCACATGCGCATAGCACGCACCTAGGGCCCAGAGGAAGCCAGGAAGGCCCCTGGGTCCAATAGCTTGGGCCCGAGGGTTGCGCATCGCCTCCATGGACATGCCGTTCGCCAGGCCCGGGCGTGTCGCGGTCATGTTGGCGACTGACGGTGTGGTTGGACGACAACAAACTGTATCCCTTGACATGGCTGTAGAGGAGCTGTGTCAGCGGAAGGCAAGGTAGCATAACCACTCTGCAAGGCTTCTCAATTAGTGTGAGCCATTCACACTCGTCTTGCTAACTTGATATTTTGTATGGAGATCCACAACGCGAAAGCTGCGCAGGACTAGTTTTCGATCGTACGCGAGCAGGTTAAGTTGACGAGCCAAAATCAGGCAAGCGTGCAACTAGCGTATATCTTGTAGAGCATAGGCCACTACTTGCAATGTGGTGCGATAGGTGAAAGGTCTCCTCCGTTCAGGTGTCAGGCCAAGCAGGGCACAGGCCAAAGCGCAGGCCACGCAACGGTCCGAACAGCTGTACCTCTAGTCTCACACCTTCCGCTACTGCAGCACGCGCGCTAGACGCCTCAACGCAGCGACACATGTCTAGTATATGCTGTCTAGACAGATGACACAGAACCCAGCTTGCCGCAAGGTACGCCCGGGGACTCCCCTGGTACTGCCTGGGCTCCCCTGGCCTGACGTGCCTGTGTCCGGTGGGCGCCCAGGCATGCGCCCAGGGATGGAACTCCGTATGGAAGAGGATACAGTCCGAAACAACAGATCCGTTTCACGCCACTTCGATTACATCTTGAAGCAGGTGAGCGGAGCGTTAGCGCAGCTTGGCAAGCTGCCCTTTACGGCACTTCATGTCACTACTGCCAGCTACCGCACTCGAAAAGTTAGCACTTACATTTTGAGCAGTCAAAGTCCAGCACTTTCATATGCAGATTGCAGGGGATACAGTCACACTGGCGTCGCGGAAGCTCCTCGGTAGGGCGCTCGATGGACATGCTGCATTGCCGGCACCGGTGGCCAAACCCAAGATTGGTTGGTTTCCTTGTCGCTGTACAGCAGCGACCCAACGCTAAGCGATGATATCACTAGATAGGTGTGGTCGGACCAGTAAGGATCGTGTGGTCACACCACCTGGAATGTAGCACAAAATGCCAACAAGAACCTGGCAAGAGGGCGGGCAAGGCGTGGGGCAAGGTAACGCTTACATGCCAGTCTGTGTGCATCCAACAGTCAATCGTCATCGCCCACAGTCCACATAGCCAGGAAGCGGTCGCTGTCTGCTCACGTAAGTAACCACAAGGGGCGCTTCACAGCACCCCACCGCCACCGAACGCGTTCGAAGTGCGAAGCACTGAACCACCGCGCTCGTCACTACATCGTGTGGCAAAAATAATGCAATTTCCTTAAGGCAAAGGCGCCGCATCAGCCCTCCGGCCGCACATGAATAAACGTGCTATCCCCAAAGCGCCGAACATGCATGCCAGAGGCATACGCAAGGATGCACCGCACGCTAATCCGTGTGCATACAACGCGCGGGATGTTGTGCAACCTAGCCCGTCTGCAACACCAGCTCAGTCGCACGAGGAACGGCGGCAAAAATTTAATAACCAAGTGTACCGTAGTTGGTTCGGCTGCGAAGGCACCGTTGCCCCACTTACAAACCAACCAATAATACCTTATTGCAAAGGACCTCCATTAGGCGCACGCCTGTGTAATGTGGCTAGGTTACATTGACTCTCTTGTCCACGGGCTGTTGCGTCCGGCCCAGGAGTATCCACGACCCCCAAACGACAAGGAATGGAAAACACAATCACGGCTAGACAGCAGCGCCTGCCTCAGTGGCAGGCATGCCGAGAAGTAATGAGAAGTATATGACTGTACTACCACCAGTTCCTACTCCCACGGTTGGAAAGGGGACCGTGCAAGAAATTCCAGGGCACGTGGCCTCCACGACCCAAAACCACGTGCGGATTTCAGAGGACATGCAAAACGTGTCGAGGGTTCCCCTTGCCGCGGTGTTATAGGAGTTCAGTGGTGCCCTTAAACGCTAATGGGCCCTCGCAGGCAACACTGGGCAACCCCCACAGCTCTCACCTGTACAGCACGCCTGCGGAATCCGCAATGGCCGAGCTGCTTGTAAAATGCTCGCCTAGGCACGCCGTCCGCCCACGTCCACATGCGATATGCTGTAAACCGCCGACCACAGCTCACACAACCCTGCGTACAACATCCAGTTGCGCGCGTGCACACTGCCCAAAACTGGTGGCGAGGCGCTGTAACGTTCTGTAGAGGACATTCAACATGGTCCGCTCGCTCGCGGTTCTCTGCACGAGCCAGCACGTCCGGCTGCTAACAGCTCACCTCGCCCAAGTCAAATTGGGGCACAACTGAACTCTGTCCACCTCAAGCACCAACAGCATCTTCTCTTTTGTCGCGTGGCTACCGGGCTTTGTCGCGTGGCTACCGGGCTTTGTCGCGTGGCTACCGGGCCCCACTGCCGTACTACTCTCCTCAAGACGCAAAAGGAAGAGCAGCAACCCTCAGTGGCATGCACCAGTGCTGCCAGTGTGCAGCCCGACAACCGCGTCTCGGCGAATACAGTGCCCAGCTCCAACATTAATACACCCGAATCCCGCACCGCATTCGCAACACCCGCATCCGACAGAGCAGCCCAGGAAACGCAAAGTGAAGGGCAACTCGGCCCTCGGACAACGGCGCAACAAGTACCTGCTACCTTTCTTTCTTCCCTTATTTACCCATATTTACCCATAGTACTTGCAACCAACCGGCATGCGCAGTCCAGCTCGCTGCCTCCGCCCGCATGCGGGTGGCCCGCATTTTACGCCAGGTCTACACTTCTTCTTCTGTCTCTTCCACACCCCAACCCACCACCACGCCCGCACTTTGCCTGTCCAGGCTCAACGCACACATGCGACCGATACCTTTCCACAGGCGTTCGGTGGAGCCCTGGCCCCCTGCGGGCGTCGCCGCCTCCTTGCCCCCGCCCCCGCCGCCTCCACTGCTGGATACACTGCTCCGAGGCAGCGCAAGCGACAGTGTAGCAGCAGCAGGGGACACCAAGCTGCTCCTGCCGTCCGCTGCTGCTGATCCCCCCGCCACGCTGCTCCCCGCCCTGCCAACAATGTTGCTCCCCCGGCCCCCAAGACTCGCGGCCGCCAGTCCAGACGAGCCCGGCGGGTGCACCCCCGAACGCCACCCGTACGGCGCCCGTACCGTCGTACGGCTGTCGTACAAGGTGTCGTCGAGGTACGGCTGGTCAAGCGCGTCAACGGCATCGGCGCGGGCGCCCGGAAGGGACCCGTTGCTGGCGCGCCGGGCAGCGGCAGCTGCTGACGGCTGTGCGGGGGCGGTGGAGAGGTGGGGGTGGTTCCTTGGGAAACTGGCGCTGTGGCGCACGGCGTTGGGCGGCCGGTCGATGCATGGGGGGCGCTGCGAGCGAGGCGCTTGGCCCTCCAACCAACGCTCCAGCCAGCTGCCTTCGCAGCGCCCAGCAGGTGCCGCCTCAGCATCAGGCACAGAAGGTACAGCGCCCATGGCAGGGGTGGGCTGTAACGGCCGCCCGCCCAGACAGTTGAGCGCGTAATCCGCGCTGAAGGCTCCAGCAGGGGTGGCGTTGCCTTCACCGGCTGCCGCTGCTGCGCCTGCTGCCGCTCCTGGGCGCAGGAGGGAGGACGCTGGTCCTCTCATGTCCCAGGCATTGGCACTGCTGCCTGCGTCCAGCGCGGCGCTCGCAGCACAGCCAGCGGCATCCCCATGTGGCCCATGCGCCGCCGCCGAATGCGTTACCGAGGCGCCGCGGCTGCCGGACCCCTGATGAGCCGCCGCCTCTGCAGCTGCAGCGGCCGCCACCGCGGCCGCGGCCGCTGCGGCTGTGATGCCCTCGCTGCTGATGGTGGCGTGAACGGTTGCACGACTGATGCACTCGAGAATATTGCCGAAGTCCTCCAATCCGTCAGCCACGAAACTCGACAGCCGTGAAGGCGATGCCGGCAAGCGCCGCCGCGGGCTGACTTTCGCACTGCTTGCCCCAGCGAACCCTCCGGAACTCTGCTGCGCCTGCTGCAGCTGCTCCCTGCTGCACCTCCCTGAGTGGCGGTCAGCACCGCCACTCTGCACCCCACCCGCACCCGCCATGCCGCCCTGCACCCCACCCGCGCCCTCCATGCCAGCGCCGAGACAGGACGGGTTCATGCCCTGGCACCTGCTGGTCGTCATTCCTAACGACTCGGCCCACACGGCCCCAAACGTTGCACCCATGCCGGCAGTGGGGCTACCGCCGCACATGATACCTTCCTCTTCCGCTCTCTGTGTCCCATCTTGCCCTGCAGCAGCTGCAGGCCGAGGGGAAACGGGTGCCTTGTCAAGCCACGGCGACGCCCACGAGGGCAGAAGCGCCGGTGCCGCGCCCGCGTGTGTAGCCTCCGTGACAGCAACATCATCATCACCGCCGGCCGCTCCCCACGCCTGCGGTTGGCCAGCCGGCGCCGCACCAGCACCCCCGCCGCCGTTGCCGCCGTAGGACCGCTGGGCTGCTGCGGAAACACTTGTAGACCATTCGGCTTCGGGTGTCGCAACAGGGGAGTCCTCACGCGGGTGCAGCTGTGGCCCGCTGCCGCCACGACCGCCGCCTTCTATGGAGGTGCGCAGGCGGTTGCCTAGCGGAGAGGCCGACCCCACAGGGGCGTGCGCTGAGGGTGTGCTGCCGTCCTGGTGGTCTATGGAGACCTCGGCGTCGCACGAGTCCAGGGATAGGGATGCGCGCCAAGACCCAGGTCCGGCGCAGAGTTGCGGCGTGGGCCCATGACCCTTGGGCCACGTGGGCTCCTGGTGCGGAGCGGAACCAGGGGACGGCTGACCTACTGCGCCAGCTGCTGCAGCTGCTGCTTGCGCGGGCGGCGGCAAGATGGGCGCGCCTGTCGACGGCGAGGAACCTCCCGACTGCGGTGGCTGCTGCAGCTGCTGCGCAGTGTGCACGTACTGCTGCAGCTGCTGCTGCAGCTGCAGGTGCTGCTCCTGCGCGCGCTGCTGCACCCGGTGCTGCCTCAGCGCCTGCTGCAGTGGACTCGGGGCCAGTCCCAATGCCAGCCCAGCGCCGACATCCCGCCTAGCGCCGCAGCCGCCGCTGCTGCCCAGGCTGCTCTGCCGCGGCTGCTGCTGCATCTGCAGCCCCCACATTCCACCCGTTACCTCCCGTTCCCGCGCATCCGCCTGCGCCTTGTCGCCACCCTCCATGCCCCCCGCCTCCGCCACAGCCGACAGGCCCAAGACACCCCCAACCCCCGTCTCGTGCCTTGCTGGCACGGCACCATAGCCCCACGGCCCACCCACGCTGCCGCCAGAAGGGAAGCGCGCAAGCAGCGCAACGCTATGTGCGTCCGGGGACACAGCGGCAGCTGCAGCCGCCATGGCCTTGCTGCTGACATTGCACGACGTGGACATGCTGTTGCGCATGACGCGAAGCGTCAGCGAGCCTGACGTGAAGCCCGAGTCTCGCCCCACCGCGGAAGGGGCATGCTGCACGTTGTTGGAACAGCCTTGCGCTGGGGAGGCTGAGCCGATGGTGGGGCGGCTGGACCGAACACCGGGAAGCAACGCGGTGGAGGGCGAGGGGAAGGGCACCTGCGGCAGGGACGCAGCAGTGCCCAGGCGTGCCGCCAGGGGACCCGCGCCCGAGGTGCTGCCCGGCCGCAGCCCAGGGATGCTCCCTGCTGGCAGGACGGTACCCCCGACGCAATAGCCAAAGCCGCTAGGCGGGTCGAGGCTCGGCCGGGCACTGGAGGCAGCGGAGGAGAGGGCGCGGCTGGGCTGTGTGCCGCGGGCGCTGTGCGCACCGGTGGGGAAGCCGGACTTACGCGAGGCTGCCAGGGACCGTGGCTGCAGGACCGCCCCCGACTTGGTGGAGGGCGGCGTGGAGTAGCCCTGGAGCGAGAGGTGCCGTACGGAGGAGGAGGCCGTGGCCAGGGCATGCGTCAGCGGCGTGCAGTTGCCGGTGCGCAGGCCGGAGGGCAGTGCGTCCATGCTGCAGCGCGATTCGGTGCGGGCGGTGTCGGGACTGCGGGCGTCTAGGGGCACTGCGCCGCCGGCGGTCGCACGACGGCGGGTCCAACGTGCTGCTGCGGCGGCGGACCAGCTCCATGGGGACGTGAAGGGAGACAGGCGCAGGCTGGACTTGGGGCTGTGTGCGCTGGAGGGAGTGCCCGGCACGCCGGGGGCGCCGGCGCACAGCTCCCACTCACGCAGGGCCTCGTCCCAGTCGGGCGTGTACCTGCAACCATGCAACCATGTCATGCAGGGCGTGAGTAAGAAGCGACCGGGGGTAACCGTTCGTGCCGTCGTGGTCTGTACGGCAGGCGCTGCTGACAGGGGCGCGGTGCATGTTGCATACTGCAGTGGCACGGCCACGTGTCAGCCCAGCCTGCTGCTGGGGCACCCCTGCGGTTAGGCCACCATCCAGCGTTGCGACCCGCCGGACGCAACCCGACAGACGTACCTGCATGCGAAGACGAGCAGGCGCCTTGAGCGGCTGCCCATCCGCGCCCGGCTGACCTTGAGCGGCAGCCCCGCCACCGCAGGGCCCAGTGCACCACCACCACCTCCACCTGCACCACCACCTACACCGCCGACCGTAGCCTGGAAGCCGCTGCCCGCCGCCGCCGCGGCCCGCGCTGCGCCCCCCGGGTCCTCTTGGTGCTGCGCGTACACGGAGCTCTGCATGGTGTGTACCTGAGCCATGACATCAAACGAGGCCAGCACCTGGCCGGCGCCGGCCGATTGGGCCAGGCGCTCTGCACCCAGCACCGGACCGCCCACGTAGCTGAGGCTGTGGGTGGCGGAGGAGATGCTCCAATCCAGGTGCCCACAGTCGATGCCGACGCACAGCCTGCAACACACCGCAGCAGCAGCACGACAAGCCTCACGCATGGCGAATGGCAAAGGGCAAGGCAATGCCTGGAGAGCCTATACTGCATAGACGGCACCGCATGCCGGGGAGACTTACAGCAGGTGAGGTTTGTGGTGCGCAGCGGTATGCAAGGCACCGTCGACCAGGACCATGGCTACCTAGCTACCTGACCAGCAACGTTACAGCACCCACCTGAGGCCCCGAAGCACCTGCACCTCCTCTCCCTCGCGTTCGCTCCCACAGCCCATGCCTGCGTTGGTGGCCCCCGTGCTATAGAGCGGACCGCCGCCAGAGAGCGAGCACCTGGGCGGCTGGCCAAATGGCCCCAGGCCCTCAATCGTGCCCACATGCGCGGTAAAGACGTCGCCTCCGTCCTCAGCCTCCGAGCCCAGCCTGTCACTGGGGGTCCCGGCCCAATCGAGCGAGGTCCGCACGGTGAGGTGGCTGTGGGGCAGGTTGCTTCCGACCGACGCGCCACCGTGGCTGGGCGCTCCCGCTGCCTGTGCAGGGGTCACAACTGTGCCTGCAGTAGCCACGGTTGACTGCGATGCACCAGCGAGGTTGAGGGCTGCTGGCAGGGCGATATTCCCGGGACGGGGGCTGACGGGGCCTCCTTCACTGGAGTAGGCTGCTGCCATAGCCGCGTAAGCGCCAGATCCCGAGGTCCTAGACTCAGGATCAGGCAAAGGGTTGGCTTGAAGCCACATGGAGGGCACGGTTGTAGACGTGGGCACACGCTGGGCCTCCGCCATGCCCCCTGTGCTCACCCTTGCCCGTGCCAAGCAACCCGACGCCCCCCACTTGCTCGCCCAACCGCAATGTCCTGGGCCGTTGCCAGCGGTGTGCTTGCTGGCAGGGGTGTTGCTGCTGCTACCGAACGCAGGGAGGGTCCCGTCTGGCACGCCCTCCGACGCAGCACCACTGTTGGGCGCCTGCGCAAGGGTCCGCATGCCCCGCCTCCTGCTGCCCTTGGAGCAGCCCGCGAGGCCGCCTGTGCCGCTCTTCGCCAACGCGTTCGGTGCTGCGCTGTCCAGGTCCGCCGACGTACAGCTGTACGGCATCCTGTACGTCGAGCCCGCCACCGACGTGCACGTGTCGCCGCGCAGGATGCCGCCGCGGTCCCCGTCGGTGCTGACCCTTTCCTGCCTGCCTGACGATTTGCCTGCCACGAGGCTGGATATCCATGTCCTGCCCGTGTCGCAGAGAGGCGACGGTGAAGCTTCAAGCTCCAGGGACGCTTTCGGCAGCACGGCCCCATGCGGCGTCAGGTGCCCGGAGGCCCCCTGCAGGTGCTTCGCCATCCAGTTGCGGCTGGCACTCGTGTACGAAGTCGCTGCACCCCGCATGCCCCACAGCCCACCCAGGTAGCCCCCGTGCGACACCCGCCCCGCGACGGCCTCCCGGCACAGATCGTGCGCGAGCAGCGTGGGCGGCCAGTCAACCGCAGATGTGAGGATGGTACGGCAGGTCAGCGCCCACCGTACGGCATCCAGCGGGAAGGCGAACACGGCGAGGAGCTGTCCGTCCGGGTCCTTGCGCACCAGGTAGCCCCTGTGCCCCGCCAGCTGCTCCACCAGCACGTTCCACAGCATGGCCAACGCCTGCGCGGTGGTGCCCGCGTCCCACTCCTGCAGCACGTGCAGGTCCTGCACCTGCACCGCCGCCACCGCCGCACGGCCGATGGGCGCGTGGTACAGCGACAGCCCGATGGGACTGACGCTGCGCGGCGGTGGCAGCAGCGCGACGCGAGGCGCCAGCTCCCCCGACGTGGCCAGGTACAGCCCCACCTGCTTGTCACGGTACTTGACCTTGTACCTGCCCAGACCCACGAGGAACGCCTCCGCGCCGCCGCCAACCGTCACACCTCCGCCGCCCCCCGCGGCCGCGTCCAGCGCCTCAATGCACGTGTCGCTGAGCAGGACCATGCCACCCTGCGCACAGTCCGACACGCAGCGCACCACGCCCGCGCAGTCGCCGCTGTACACCGTCCGCGCGCTGGCTCTGTTGTCCGCCACGTCCGAGGCCTTGCAGATGCCGCTGTGCAGCCCCATGCGCACGCGGAGGCCGCAGAAGGCCAGGTGCCTCTTGCGGTCTGGCACCGGGCCCGCGGCGTCGCTGTCGAAGGCCTGCACCGCCGCCCGGAAGGCGCTCTCCAGCGTGCACACCACCCACGCAGCGGCGGTCCCTCCAGCTGCGGCGCCGCCGGTCGCCGTCAGCCCCGACGCCCACACAGTGGGACTGGACGCCGCGGCGGCGCTGTGCCACGTGCCGACCCGTTTGGGCGTGCCGCCGCCACGCGTGTCGCTGCGGCCGGGCCTGCAGGATAGTCCTAGCACGGGCAGGGACGCGCTCCCAGACTCGTGCCCAGGCTGCTTGTCCGCTGCATGATCCCCCGTCGCCGCAGACACAACTCCCCCGTCCGTTGCTGCCGCCAGGCAGGAGGTCGCTTCCGCTACTGCGCGCTGTTGGATGAGGGTGGGAACGGACACCGCCGCACTGTCGCACTCGGCGCTTTCGATGGCGGCTAACGTGCTGCCGAGGAGGTACCTTGCGACGGGGCTCTCCCCTTGCAGCACCTGGGCAGCCTCCGCGCCGTGTATCACTGCCCAGCCGCTACCCGTGGACGCAGTTCCAATCGTGCCCACAGGCGACACCTGCCCGTCCCGTGGTGTCGTTGATGCTGTCGCCGGCAGCATAGGCGAAAGCGGGCAGACCCGCAGAGCCCCGGCAGCCGGCTCCTCGAGGCTGATGCGGCTTTCGGCCGTGTCCGGCTGCGGCTCCAGCTGCAGCTGCTGCTTCAGGTACTCTTGCTGCTCCTGCAGCCGCCGAGCCAGCTCCCCCTGACTCCGTGGCGTGCAAGGCAGGGCCGCCGGCCTCGAGCTGACGCCCAGCCCACCCTCCCCCTGCTCACCCCGCGGCGTGGTACCGCCTTGGACGCCCGAAACCCACAACAATCCAGGCGCTCTGGGCTCCTGCCCATCCCTCCAGTCCCCATGGTGCTTCGCAGGCGGCCGGCTGTCATCCCGTCCCGGCCTCAACTGCGGCAGTGGTGAGTCCACCAGCGGCAGCGCCCCACAGTTACCGGTAGCTGATCGCAGCTGCAGCAAGGTGCGACCAGAGTGGGTAGGGCCCAGGCTTGCAGCGCATGAGGGCAGAGCCACTGGGTCTCCCACAGACGCTGGGTACGCATGCCACCGGGGCGCAGCGGCAGACATGCCCTCCAGCCCCGTCAGCATGACTCCACTCGCGAAGGCGGCACCGTCTGCGGCCGGGAGGGCCCCAAGGTCGATGGACGCGCGGTGGCGGCGGCTGCGCGGGGCCGGGCCGGGCGAGTGCGAGAGCGACAGGCGGCGGTTGCGGAAGCTGGTGAAGCGCGCCAAGGTAGAGGAGTGGAATACTTTCGGGGTGCTGGGTGTGGAGCCGGCGGGGACGTTGCTGCGCTGCGCCAGATGAAGGCCGGCGAGGGCAGCGTCCAGCGCTTGGGGCCGCTTGAAGGGGAAGCCCGCCGGCATGTTGGTGTACACGGCGGCGCACATCTGCGGCCAGGGGTACGGGTGAAGCGCGAGCAGGGGTGAAGCACTAAGTGTAATTGTTCTGGTGTTGCAGGACATGACGCAATACGCAACAGCGCCGTTGCCAGTGGGTACAACAAGCCGAGCTAGGAAGAGCGTGCGCGCGGGTCACTGGTGATGCCGAGGCGCCGAGCAGGATATGCCCGCGGCGCCCTTCCACCCAGCAATGCCCCCTAGCTGCTCCTGTGCGGCACGCACCGGCTCTGCCAGCAGCGCCTCCGGCCACTCCTGCTCCAGCAGCGCCTGCTGAGCCTCCAGCGCAAACTCCAGCGCCGACCCCGGCGTGTGGAAGGCAAGGATGAAAGAGTCTCCTTCGGTGGCGCTCTCGTATCCTGTGGGAGGGGGATTCGCGTGACGTCAGCAGCGCAGCTCGGGCTAATACGTTTCACTTAGCAACAACCCTGTCCTGCAATTCAACTGACCCGGTACAGACGTATCTTGGCTTGTACAGTGGCGCCTTCTCAAGTGAATACACGGGTGCGAAAGGAGCAAGAAGCCAACCTGCTAGGCGGTTCATAGTACGGCGCCGCAGCAGCAGGGAAGACCACCGAAGAGTGATGTGCCCGTCCTTCTAACCACGGTTGCGTACCGTATGGTTGGCAGCAAAGTAGGCACCTAGCGGTGACCCGAGCCCCGCCATGCCTACCTCTGTGCCGTACCAGCACGCGTCTTAGGCATGCGTGGTGCAGGCTGAGCGCTCGGCCCATCACGTCAGCGTCCAAAGCCTGCGCAGGTCAGAACGGATGGGGCCAAGTCAGGTGGGTGTGTCGCTTCACGCACGTGTACGTAGGGTTGAGACCCCCTGAGGACGTTTCTACAGTCCAAGGAACGGCCAGATGTCGGTCAGACTGCCAAGCATGCAAGAGGAGGCCATTTGTGGCATCGCGTGGTGCACGTCTTACCTCCCAGAGTGTTGTTGAGCCCTCGATATCTGCACGGGCCAAAGTAAAGCAGTACAGGTAAGGCGCAAATGACAAAACGTGTGTTGACTCCACACGCCACTGCAAGGACCACTTTTTTGTACAAGCTGCCACAAAGCATGGCTTCCCACGACATCCACCACGCACGGTAACCGTGCATACAACCCCAGGCCGCTACTATCCATACGGTTACGGTTGCCGCCACTGCCCCGCGGCTCATATCGCCCCACCTGTCACCAGCAGCGTGGTGCTTGGCCCAGCCCCCGGCGCATCGCTCCGCCACGACAGCCGAGACTTGGGCTTCAGCCCGCGGCAGGGCCGCCACCTCCTATTCACCCCCACGTAACCCACAGCCGCCAACAAAGCCGCGAACGCGACAACCACTGCTACGACCAGCGCATTGGTCCTGCCCGCCAGCCTGGAGCCGCTCCCCGGGGCGCTGCCAGCACGCTGCCCCAGCTGCTGAGCCGCCGGTTCGGGCGCTACGGTCTGCGGGATGCGGCTCCATCCAGACGGGCCATGCAGGAACACGCTGTACAGCACTGCATAGTCGCTTGCGGGGCTGTAGTGGGCGGCGACTTGCTGCTGCAGCGACTCTGCGGCTGCGGCCAACTCGGCCGCTGATGGCAGCGGGCTCCCAGGCCGCGGGACGACGCGCTGCATGAACACCGACAGCGCAGCCCTGCATAGCGTCAAGGACACGACCAAGTGTGGTCAGACGTCAGAATATCTTGGTTGCGTCATGGCTTTGGATAAGGCGTGCTGCATATAGTGCAGCGGAAAAGCGCCCAGCACCGGTTGCACCTGCCCCAGCGCACGCTCAGCATACTAACAACCGGAATTCCGGGGGACGGCATGCCATAACCGACGCCAGCGCTCCGCGCTACCATGCCTCCGCCACACTCACTCATAGTACCGCCCGCCGGCCATGCGCAGCCCCCAGCCGAGGTTGGTGCTGCCCCAAGCGGCCCAAAGGACGTCCAACGCTTCGCCCACCAGCCGCCTGTCGTACCCTGCCGTAGCCCAGGTCTCCCGCGCTGCCGTACTGAAATGGCTAGCACGGGATGGCATGAGGTTGGAGCCGGGGGCCACCACCAGCCGCAAGGACGTTTGTGGGTCGGCCAGGAGGGCGAGGGCATAGTACGCCAGGAGCTGCTGCTCGGGGGGCATCCTGGGGCACATGGACGGTGGGCCAGGGGACCTACAGTTGCAAAGGTGTGGCTCACGCAGTCCACGGTACGCATAGATTGGTCACCGAGGGTCGGGCAACTCGGAACTGCAAGATTGGATACGCGCACATGGAGTACGTGGAGTTTGGACACGGCGCATGAGGGTACGCACGGGCCGGCTTGTCATGCGCTACGTGCCGCCGGCTTGGTGTTGCTGGTGTTGTTATGGTGTTGTGGTGTTGTGGTGTTGTTAGCCAACAGCGCACAGTCGCGTTAATGCAGGGCAGCAGGGGGTCACCGCCCTGCTAGGCTAGCGCTAGCCAGCGTCTGAAGCGCAACAGCACACACGAGGGCCCCTTACCCCTTGCGCACGCCGCCCGCCAGCGTAGACTGTAGCACGAATGGCACTCGGTTCACCAGGTAGTCCCCGCCTCCGCTTCCCACGCCGTTTGGACTGCCCCCTGCTGCCGCGCGCTCCTGCACCTGCTGCAGCCCCCTCAGGTGGGTCCGACGGGGCAGCTGCATGCACGTGCCGTCCCCCACACGCTCGGCGCTGTTGCATCCTCGCCGCGCCCCTCCCAGCAGGTTCCGCCTCCTGCTCTCGACGGCTGTTGGCCCTGCTGCACCTTCCCTGGTAGGCCAATTCGACAGCCCTAGGGCGGCAAGCACCTCTGCTGCGGTGCTCGAGGGGCTGCGTTGCAGCATCGCCGTGTCTGCCAACGGACACGTGTCATGCGTGCATGGCAGCAGGTTGGAGCTGTTGCGTGGGTCCTGGACGTACGGAGAGCCAGGCAGCTGGGACACGCTGTATGCGGATGCTTGGGCCCCGCGGGCGCGGGGGCCGTCAGCCGAGCCGTCGTCGCGGTGCTGGCCTTCGTACGCCACGTCCTGCCACGTAAAGAGTAAGGGATCAGTCACGCAGGCCCGTACCTTGTGTTACCTTGTCGTAAGTATCCCTTAATGGCCAGAAGCTTAGAGATGTCATTGTGGTGCTGCAAGTGAACCTTGTGTTGAGCGTCTGCCCTGAATTTTACCTGGAGCGGCTCTAGTTGCCGGCTCCTACGGTGCCGCAGACCCAAGCGTGTATTCCCTACGTGTCATCAAAAGCGCTCACCTTGACCTGTTCCAGCGTACCCACGGCAATGGCGCACCCGCCGCCCCGCAGCCCAGGATGCACAGGCAGGCACGCGGCCCCCGGCTGCGCCACGGCACGGCGCTGCAGCTGCGCGAACAGCCGCGCGGCCGCCCGCAGCGCGGCGGTGTTGGCACGTGGCTGCATGGTAGCCGGGTCGAAGTGCACGCCCTGGGTGACGCCCGCTGACTGGGCGATGCTGTACCAGATTGCGTTGAAGAGCTCTGAGCCGTCGCACGCTGGTGGCAGGGTCGGTGGTGATGGTGATGGTGGGTGTGAGTGGGAAGTCAGGCGGGGCAATGGGTGCAGGTGGAACGAAGAAGGTGTATGGATGGTGCAGCGATGCGGTCGTGATGACGTGTACCGGAAATGCGCTGCAGGAGTACGGTACTTGACGCGGAAAAGGCAGCCCCCCCTCTATTCAGTGGAGTCGGGCTCACCTGCGCCTGGTGTTGTGCACAGCGCGGCGGGGGGAGCCCATGGCGGTCGCACGCTGTCGTACCGGTCAACGAAATTGACCAGCTCGTCCCATGTTTGCGGTACCTGCGGTGCAAAGCCGCGCACCCGTCATCTATCTTCAGCCATGGTGCCCAACATGACCAATGGCCGACTGATGCCAGGCGCAATTCCACCAATGCCTCACCCCTGAACTCCCTTGGCACCGCGGCAAAACTCCTTCCCGGGCGCTTCCAGACAGTACCCCATTTGGGTTCGGAGGTCCGTGTACACTAGTCCATCTGGGTCAGTGGAAATCTGGCCTGCATACTTAACACTGCCTTCTCCAGTGCCTCACGCGTACCTGCTGGTTGGTTGCCTCAAGGACGTCCTGCCGGTACACCATGACGAGCATGGAGCCATCCAGGGGCAGGGCCGTGCTGCCCGCATACGGGTCGAGCGACACATGGTGGCGAAGGGGCAGTAGTATATCCGTGTGGTCCAGCCGCCTGTCCAGCTGCATGAGGGGCATGAGGTTCAGCAGCTGGCCGGCCCACCCCGCCTGCTCCATGATGTAGGCTGGCGCTAGGAGGACGCCCGGTGGGCCCCCCAGCCCAGCTACCGGCGCGGCTGCCTGCACATTTGTCATCGCGCCCACGCGCTGCCATTCGGCGGTGATGTTCCACCACCAAGACGCATTGTAAAGGTCGTCGCACCCTGCCACTCGCGGGCGGAAGGCCAGCAGCAGCCCGGTGTTTGCTGACGGTGGCAACGCGCTGGACAACAAGCCGGCACTCTCGGCATATATTAGCTCCGACGATTGATTGGGTGCACAGATTCGGAGTTCCTGCAAGCACGTACCGTGTCATACCGTTGGTCAGCCATGCAGTTCTCCCAGCTTGGCTGCAGGGCTGGCAGTGGCCCACAGTCCTACGCACCATGTCCAATTCATTCCCTTGCGACAATAGGCACGACAGTGCTCCCAGTCGAAGAAGCCGTGGAACCTCCGCTGCAGCAGCGTCTCTCGGGGTCGAGCACCTGCACCGCCGCATGGCCAATTCCCCATGGTGACCAAAACTATAAGTGCATATTGCACAACAAGATTGCCACGCCAACAGCTCCTCTGCAGGCGTAGTGGAGCAGGAGTCGCCCTGTATATTATTCAGCCCACCTTTGCACCAGCGGAGCCAGGGTTTCCTGACATTCTCTCGCCCCATAGTCATTTGTAGATTCAGAATAGCAAGATACTGCTGCCGCAGCCAACAGCAGCAGGACCGCACAGCGACAGGTGACCGCTTTCGCTAAGCTGCTGGTAAATGTCCCCGTGTGCATGAAGCAGTTGACTAGCATGCTCTTTTCCTTTGCTTGTCCGCCACAAGGGCCTACAAGCCCAACTGGCGTACATTAGGTTCCTGCTGGTCATAGAGAAAGGGGTACGCACGCTGCGACGTGTCTCTAGTCATGTACATGTCATTTGCGATAGAATCATGCTTCTGGGATGGAGTGGAAGGACATAGCTGCCAACGGGAAAGACCAGGGAAAGACTTGCTTCGTTCTGGGTACGACATGCCATGCCGGGAGCTCGGGAGTCGGGACCCTGACCGCATGTTCCTCGGCATCAAGCACAACCTCAACATGATTGTAAATGGCCTCTTTGAATTGCAGTACGTGACAACAAGCCCTTACTGAAGCCCTGGGCATTTGCCTGTGGCGTTTGGCGGGCCTTTTGCCAACCTCAGAACCCTTGTAGCATACATCCAAGGCAGTTATACGACGTATCGAAACAACAAACATCGGGAGAGACACTCCGTCACTCCCCAGCCCAGTACTGCACTCCCGGGAGCAACTCCTAGTAGGGAACTATGGCCAACGCAGCCCTTGCGCGGCTAGCCGAGGAGCGTAAGCTATGGCGTAAGGACCACCCGGTAGGATGCGGGGCAACATGTTTGTGTCAAGGGCGTTCCGGGGCGCACACGTGGCCAGTACGGTACAGTGGGCTGCACGCTGCAGCAGCGTGAGGTCGCTCAAGCAGGGCGCATTGATAACCCTAGCACGCCAGGGCGGTCAGGGCACTGTCTGCGTTTGCAAAATGCCAACATCACAAGTCCTTCGTACGTGGCTCGGTCTGCAATTACGTTGGCCGCACGGCACGTGCACGCACACGTAGTGAGTTTGAGGGGACGACGCTAACACACACGCCTTGCCACTCCGCCTCTGCTCCCCCGGCGCGTCTCCGGTGACCTACGGCTTGTAGCCAGACATGGTAGCTAAGCCGCTAACCCGACCAGACGGATCTGTGGACTTGATGACGTGGGAGTGCAAGTTCCCGGGGCTCAAAGGCACGCCATGCGAAGGAGGTACGTGTTGCACTCGTCCTACATGCTGCAACGCAGATTGACGGTGTGCAGCGTAATGGGACGAGGCAGGTCTCTGCATGAACACACGGTACGCTGCCCTTCGCCGTAAGTGTCTTTCCCAGTCTGCGCTCCGGACAAGATGTTTGCACCCCGTTGTGCTACCGGATGTGCGCTGAGCTGTTGAACAACGGCACGCCTTTGTTTTAGCCGGGTTACTATGTGCGCTGGGCCCTGCAGGCGTGTTTCCCTGCACCATCAGCTTCCACCCGGAGCACCCGAAGCAGCCACCGTATGTGCACATGCCAAAGGGGTTCTTCCACGTCAATGTCTTTCCCTCGGGAGGTACGCCATGATTGGTGCTGGTCCGCGCTAAGCAACAACAGTGCGCCGACCTGGTGCCGTTAGCTTCCTCTGCAGTTATGTTGGCAACCTACTACTAGTAAGATTACAGCCCAGAGTGCGGTTACCCTTTTCACCCAGCACGCCAAAGCTCACTGCGGCCATACACCAGAACGAGACCCACCACATGCACGTCATAACGTAGCCGCAAAGTTGTGCACAAGGTGATCATTTGTGACGTGTATGTGGTAGGTCTCGTTCTGGTGTATTGCCGCAGTGAGCTTTAGCGCTACGTGGGGTCCAGAGACGGCCCAAGCTGCCCTGTGCGCCGACCGTTCGTGCCATGGCTGAACACTTTGGGTCACCGACTCGGTTCGGTTGGCATCTTCCGCATCGTCCCCTTTCCGGTCCATCTGGCTGCCTTAGACTGATCCTGCTCTTGTCACTGTACCTCCCCCAGGGGTGTGTCTTAGCATCCTCAAGGAGACGGTGCCCGACCACCTGGGGGAGGTGACGGGCTGGCGGCCGTCCTTCACCGTCAAGACCATACTCCTGGCCGTGCAGGTGGGCACCCGCACGCTGTGCAGCTTCGGGAATGTATGGCCGCCGGTAGCTTGCTTGCATCAACACCGGCAGGGTGTAGCCCAGTCACCTGTCGCCTAGACATCCAACTCCGTGTTTCCCCTTGCCTCGCCGGACGCGCCCTGCTAGGCCTGTTACTGATTCACTAAAGACTGACTGTAGCGTTATCGTAACGCGGCCCTGCCCTGCACCCATGTACGGTAACCCAGGTGCCAATGAAGCACCTTGGTGGTGACACGTCACACGTATCACCACAAAAAGTCATGCATGCACCCTGGCATCCCGGCCAGCTGGCAACGTGCGTTGCTGGGGCAAGTGAGTTCCGCACCGTCCCGTGGGTCGCAGGAGCTGCTGAGCAACCCCAACTTCGGCAGCATCGCCAACGACGTGGTGTACCACATGCACTACAAGCAGCCCAAGGAGTACGAGCGGAGGGTGCGGGAGCAGACGGCCAAGTACTCCGTCACAGATGAGGAGGACTGAGGGGCGGACCGGCGAGTGCGTAGGGCGCTGCGAGCTTGCAAGCTGTACGGAGGGAGCTTTAGGACTGGGCCTCCGTCCCTTGCGGCCCAGTACGCGGTAACCGGTAACATGTGAAGGAAGGAAGGGCAGGTGGACAAGCGAGTCCGTAGTTGGCCGTGGCTCGCAAGCTGTCCAGATATTCGGACCTTGCCTCCAGGGGAAGGTGACAGCCACGCAATGCGGTGGAGATGGAAGAGGGGTACGGGCACGGCTGTATGCGTATATGGGGCTTCGGTGGCGGCGGAGTGGGGTCAATATCTGGCACGTGAGGAGGGATGTGGGTAAGCAGGTGCAAGCAAAAAGCTGGTTACTGGTAGTGGGTCAGTGGGTATGGATGAGCACCAGGGACGTGGAGCCAGAAACCACGGGAACCGGGCGCATTTTGCTCGAAAAGTTGTCATTGTCTGCTGCCTCGAAGCCGTCTTATTTTGTTAGCATCATCTGAATTCAGGGGCGCGGGTGGCTAGATAGATTGCAGCGTGTGTGAACAGTGCTTCTTGGTGTTTAGTCAATGGTGCGGCACGTGCACAGCCCCACGCTATGTACCAGTGCCGTTTGCAGTGTTGCAGGCCACGTTACACCGTCGGATGGTGGCCCGCACCCGTTCCGTACATATGGCATGCACCAGGGGAGATCTCCCCTGGGCATGCACAAGGCGAAGCGGCTTTCGCTAGGCTGACCCTACTCAACCATGCTGCTGGTGCTGCTTTGTTTAGGTTTCTGGGCATTTTGTATAACAATGGACTGCTGCGAAGCCATGGGTGGCGCCTGCACGCGCGCTGCACCTGCGCGTGTTGTTTGCCTACATGCCTAGGCAGCTCCGTGTTGGGCTGCAAATAGGTGGATGCGTGCAGGGGAGGTAGCAGTGTTCCGGTCTTATTTGGCGAAAAATTCTGACCGCTCATAATTTCGGTGCCGTCGGGTCTGGAAATTCTGACATCCGTACATTTTTCAGGATTTCTGGGCAAATCCTGGAGGAAAACCCTCTTGGAAATCCTGATTCGGTCAGGATTCTGCCCAAAAAAATCCTGACAGGCAGCCAAAAGGGCCGCCAAAATCATGATAATCCTGAAGACCGGGACACTGGGAGGTAGAGGGGAGTTGGGGGTATGCGCTGTGCGTACAGCGGGGCATCACGCCGTCCTCTTCCTACAAAGCCTGCCCGTGTGCCCCTTTTTTGGTACCGTACATCGGCAATACCCTGGCGTGGTCTCAGGCCAGGGTTCTGTATGGTCGCGGCCCATGGACGGGCTCTACAAGATGCCGCCATAGGTATAAGGCGCCGTTGTGTACCGTACAAGTTTGTGGGTGTGCCTGGCTGCCTGCACAGGCCTGCAGCACCCAGGCGCGGATATGAGGCTGCGCGCACGCCGCACAGGTAACCAGGGTAGCACATGCGCGCAGGCCGGGTCACGCCAAGCACATACATTGCCCTCCACCAATCCCACCAGCTGAAAACACGTGGTGGGACCCACATTTTGCTACCTCCGTCTGGCATCTTCTTAGCCGAAGCCGCAGCAAGCTGCAACACGAACAAGATCTGGGGCCCTATCTAGTTGCCAGGCATCCTGCATTCGTTTACCACGTGTTGCCCGACCAGGCTCTGCGTTGCGTTCATATCGCCAACATCCGTACCATCGGTGTCAGCCACGTGATATTCTATTTACACTGCGGCTCAATGTATGCGCACAGACCAGCAAGCCGAGCACTCCGCGGCACTCTGCCCTTCTGCGGTAGCTCCCTACGGCCACCCTGCATGCACCTCCGTCAGCCCTTGCGTCGGTGCTTCGTCTAGTTGCCACGCGCATCGCAGGCTTCTGACCATGCCCTCCAACATGTGTGTCCGCCTAGACTGCATCAACCACTTGCAGATGTGCCCAACGTGCACAGCATACTTTCGCCCGTGTGTCAGGCACGCCTGGGGCAGAGGCTCCGCCCCGTCGTGGTGAGGAGGGCACGTCCCTGGGCCACAGCCTGCAGCCTGGCTCTCTCGCTGCTGTATCGTATGGTTCCGTGCTCCTAACAGCACCGTATGGCCAGAAAATGGTACAGGCGACTGCCACCTGACAGCATCCGCGTACCGGTACTTGGGCTTTTCGTCGTGTAGCGCTCAGTTGCAGAGAGGGCCCGACGGCGGCTCTCCCTGCGTCACACGGGCAAGCACGACAAGGCATACTGTCCACGAGGAGATGGCGTATGGCGTACAAGTTCGGCGCAAATTGCGAGCCCCGTCGGGAACGCACTGCAGGAAGGCAACAAGACGCGGCTAAACAGTCAGTCTGGGTCAGCTGCCGTGCTCCGCGGTACCGAATGCTGGTAATGTTACTCACCAGGGCGCCAGGCGGCATCAACGGCCCCGGGAGTCCGCCCCAGCCCTCCTCGGTCCACCAGCTAGGGTCCAGGCACGCCCGGGCGCCGTACACCTCGGTGCGCGGGCAAGGGTCCTCACCTGAGGCGTGCATGTGCGCTTGTAACCGCAGCGGTTGCACAATTCGCAGGTCAACGAGGGCAGCGCACATGTATGGTAGCCGCCGGCTTTCCAGTTGGCTGACCCCTGGAATAATTCAAATCTGCCCTTCAGCGCGCCCAGCAGCCGCCCACCTGTGATGATGCGCGTCATGCGTACCGCAGCGTCCCGCATCCGTACAAGGTTGTACTGCTCCCGTACGTGGGCGTTACCCAAGCGAGACAGGTTGGCCAGGGTGGCCAGGGAGCCTGCGAGGTTCGTGGTACGGTACGGACAGGCGTTGATACCCCGTTTATAAACACGTCCTTAATATCACCGGGAGCCACGTGCACGTTGAACTAGTAGCGCCTAACGCCCCGCAGTGGGGAACACAGTGCTCGACCAAGCAAACCGGTGGCCACGCATCTTCCTTACTTGCCGTTGCAAGTTTGTCGACACCTTCCCATGCACCCACCTGCGTGCCCCGTGGCTGCCCCCTCGTCGCAGATGGCTGCCCACACGCCATCGCAGCCGTTGGCGAGGCATTCTAGCGCGTTGGCCTGCGGCACGGCAGCAGTACGGCAGGGCAGATCCTAGGTGCGCCATTGCATACTGCTCTGTCGGCAATCCTAGGCAGCGTGGGCTACGCGCCCCAACAGGGAAGGTAACACAATAGCGAGCGTGCGTGTCATTGTGGTGTCGCCTTTGGGAGCTGCTGTCCGGGACATTCCAGGGATGGCTTCTGAGGAGTGCCAGGTGCTTGGCCATGGCACAGAAGCTGTGTTCAACTGCTGTGCCTCAGTCTCATGTCAAATACGTTTTGGTGCTGTCCACGTTTATCCTCTCATGCGGCCAGCGCTCCAGGCCCACCTGCGCCAGTCCGTAGTTCCTGTGCACGTGGACAAGGAAATGGCCGTCCGTCCACCCAGCGCCGTCCATGGCCTGTGTGGGGGCGTGTCACACCAGCGTCAGTCCCATGCCAACACGCCCAGCACAGCGCCCTGTCGTGATCTTGGCAAATGGCACGGCGGCCAGTGCCCTATGACACAGCCTTCGCCTCTTGCTACCCTCCCGGGCTGCTATACGTAGCCCCTAGCTCTCATGCCAGCCGTCGGGGTGGACAGTGTCCAGCCCCGCACGCCCCCCCTCCTTTGCCACGAGCACTGCAGGTACACCAACCAAGCCCACGCTGCATCGCAACAGTAAGACACATCCTCCCGTGCCAAGCACCACAGCTTACCTGCCGCACGCGCGCCACCTGCGGCCCCAGCTCGAATGGGAATACTCCGCCGCTGGGGTCCTCGAACATCAGCCCCGCGGGCCGCACGCCCGGGTCCATGGCCCCAAGCCGGCCCACGGTCCGCAGCACCCGGCTGGGCACCTCCGCCATGGCCACGCCAAAGTCCCGGATGTCTGTGGGTTCCGTCGCCAGCTAGGGTCGCGTCAGCGGCGGGCGGAAGACTGTAACTTTAGAAGGACCCCAGCAGCTTCCCAGTTGGTCAGGCTGTACGCTTCATGCGCTTTCAGACGTAGCGCACGGGCTGCAATGATCTTGCGCGGCAGGCTTTGGCCTTTGTTGGACTGCAACCAGCGGTGGCCCAATAGCCCTAGCCCAGCATAGCCCAGAGCAGCGCCGGCTCATATGTTGGCCTCCTGCCCACTCACTGATGAAGCACGCCGCCGGCCGCTTGCGGTGCGGCAGGCTCAGCTGCTGCCGCACCCAGCGGCACCTGGCCTCGATCAGCGCCGCAAACCGCTCCTCCGTGAACCTGCGGTCCGAAATGGGCGGCATGCACGCATGCGCGCAAGTGTAACGGTAGCTGACAACATGGACCCGCGGGTCGGCTGCACACAGTACCCGCTCGCTCCCTTTGTGGTATGCTTGTGCTTTTCATTTGAGCTGCTGCCGTTCGGCACTGGTACTGGTACACGTGCCTGGTCATGCAACAGGCCGTTGGTCAGGGTAGGCGAAGCAGCCCCTGCCGCACGCGTGACACCGTTGCGTGCGTTGTCACGCGTTGTCCCGTTGCGGCGTCGCCGTGCAGCAGCGGCGCGGCGAACCAATACCAACAGCGTGGTATCCTGTGGTGACAATAGCCCCCTGGCTCACCTGTCCCAGTCCGTCATGCGGCATGCAAAATTGATCTCGATGATGGCGTTTTGGATGCCGTACGCCTTCATCTTGGCCATGCCCAGCGGCACGTCTGACAGCGGCACGCGCTGCTCGTCCCACTGGTCCCTGCAAGCGCACGTGTGTACGGCATGCGGCTGGGTTCCTATTGCCGTATTGGAGCTGCCATTTAGTGGCGAGCACGGACTAGGGAGGCGCCGTCTCATGGCCTTACCAGCACTCGGTGAAGGCGTAGCAGTTACTGCAGATGACCCCTCGCTCCTTCATGTCCTGTACGGCAGGCGAGGGGCGGCTCATTGTTGGTTGACGGGGCCTTTGACGGGGCCTCACTCGGCGGCCATATTCTCGTACGGTACTCGTGTGCAGCAGTCCCGCCTGTGGTTTGCCCTGCTGTTGCCCCTGACTCTTCCACCCCATCCCGCCCTGCACCCATTGGTTCGGCGCTGTGTGCACATGTGTGCGTCCCCCTCCCGAAACGCGCTTTCCTGCCCCCCTCGTCTTGCAAATTCCTGTGTGGCACATGCTGTACGACAGGCCAGCAGGTCCTGGACACCACAAAAGCGCAAGGGCACCAGAATGACCTCCCCACCGGTTAGCACCTTGCGCCGTAGCACATACAACGTGGCACAATCCGTGCACATCATAACCCCACGAGCAACAATGGCACCATTGCACGCGCGTCGCATGCGGTATGCACCGTGCACAAGGCGGTATCTGTTGTCGATAGGTGAAAAGGCGTTGCTGCCTGCAGCTCGGAGCAGCTGCGTGAGTTGCGTACGGCGCCCCAGTGAAGCGTACCCACCATGACAAACTGGTCGTCGACCTGCTTCATGGCGTTAAAGCTGGCCACGATGAACCTGCACCCAAGATACATTTAGAAAGGCATGCGTGTGGTATGGAGTTGCCGAATGACGAACCGTCAATCCGGCAGTTCAGGGCTAGCCGAGAGCACAATGCAGAGGAATGCACATTCCCCTTGAGCAAACCCGTGCAGCCATGCCGCTATAAGTGGTCCGCATGCGCCATGATCCCTGACCCGCATCTGCCTCCATATCCGAGTGACATCCCACGGCGACAGGCAGCATAACATAGAAATACAGCAGCGCACGTGCTCGTGAACAATCCCCCACGCACGAGCCCTGTTTGCCCTGCTGTTTGGAGCCGACGACGGCCAAGCCAAGAGCCCCAACGATACCCGCCCAAGAACGGCGATACTAAACGGCTTTCCGTTTCAGGCATGGCCAGGACACCCCACGCACTGTGTCATGCCGCCCTCCTTGACCATGCGCACAATGGACCACTTGTCCTGCGGGCAAGGGACGTATGCGTGACGTAAGCGTTGAGGGAGCCTTGCAACCCGTAGGCAACCTTGCAACACAGCGTCAGAGAGGAGCAAGATGGTTCGTAACGGGTGTGCCGGTATAGAACCATGGCCATCCTTGGCACCTACCCTCAGCGTGTGACCACGAATTGCAGCAACGTTGGTCTCCCTGCATGCACGGCCACACATGGCAACGCCACCGCACAGGTGTGTAGCAGGATGCAGTGAGGGGAGGTACATCGCATGTATCAAAGCAAGGCAAGGTCAGAAGGACTAAACCGCACAGGTGTGACTTACCAAGAGTTAGGCAACGCACCGTGCGTGCTGATGACAGGGAATGCGCACATACACTGGAGCCTTCAAGGATACTTCAGAGCAACAAGCATGCTAGCAGGATGGCACAGGTCGCCAGTGCCAATGCAATGGCTCTTCAGCACCCTACAACCTGCTCTGCGCCGCTGGACTCACCTGAGAGAGTTGTCTAGTACGAAAGGCTTTAGGCTGCGCAGGCGTGCTAGCTTTGCCTGTTCCAAATCCTCCAGAACCTCCTGTGGCACCAAAAACCATGAGTCAGTGGCCCACTGTGAAATTCGGTGCCTGCCACAGGGGATTGCTGAAGGCAACAGGACACAAGAGTGCTTCAGGAAGCCCACCACACGTTACAGTGGGCAACACGCGGCATTGCCCTCCAGCGTGTCCACCGCCTATGCCGTGCGCACAAACGTCACCTCCCCGTTCCCGTGCAGCTTGCACTCGTGCACAGCAGCAGCATAAGCTACGTTCGCGTTGCGGGCCTGAACCCATAGGGCACTTGGCCTCCAGTCCCGCACCTCATCGTACAGAATGGGGTCATCCTGCACACATCCATATCGAAGGCAGGCATGTAACAGTGTACCACACTCCCTTACAAGTTGATGAGCGCACATCATATGTTTTGGCAAGCCGCAGCGCCTCCGCACCACGCACCTCGTGCTCCGCTTGGTCTGGGACCGGGCACCTCCCACTCCCCAGCTCTGCTCCCGACCAGCCTAGAGTAGTCATGTGCACTGCCAGTTGATTGTGTTTAGTATCTAGTAGGAATGCAACATATTCGGCTGTGTCATTGGGGCGACCTCCTTGTTGAAGTGCGGCAAGCTGCCTGTCATTCCAAGCACCTGGCCTGATCGGCCTGCCTGGCACCCACGCGTGGCCTGGGGATGCTCCGTATCCCGTCCCTGTAAAACTGTCCTGCTGCTTTTATAATCAGCAAAAGTCAGCATGATGCGCGAGTACCCAGTTACCCGCAGCGGCGTATGCGGCACGGCCATGCGCAACCTTGTCGGGCGCCCACGCCGCATGGTGGCCTCTTCCTACGTGTCCGTAGACAGACCATGTAAGCGAGCAGTGGATCACAAGTCAGTCGCCACGGTTTCCCCGTGCACACGCTGAGCGCACTGCTCATAATCGTCAACTTCACGTCTTCAGCCCGCGCAGCAACGTTCAGAGACCAAATGCAACGTAGGAGAGTCCAAGGAGATGTAGATAGGATATGCGCGTTTTGTGAATTGTGTTCATGCAGGCCCTGAACGACCTCTTCGGTCACAGCCTGGAGACTCCCCTAGCAACGGGGCGTATGCTGTGCGAGACCACGTGACCAGGGACAATGTGTGCCCCGTGCACATCCGACTGTTGCCTGCCAGCCGTGCGTTCTATTAACTCCGTCAACATCACACCCCTTCCGTTGCGTGTGCCCTCGTGTGCGTTGTCCCCTGCAACCGTCTCTGTCTGCCCTGCTAAGTGCTAACCCACCCGCTGTACCGGTGTGCCACGTGTCACTTCTTTACTGTCATAATGGGCTTTATACCGGTACTGCTAGCCTGGCACCTGGAGCTGATCCCCGTAACGCCCCATTGCACCTCACATGCACCGTGCGACAGCTCCTGCTTTGCCCCCTGCTCGCTCGCCCGTCCAGCGTGGGCTGGCCCAAGCCACGTGGCGGTGCCGCGACCATGTCCGCGACGTGGCTCATCACTCCTAGGCGGACGTGCATGCGCCCTTCCGTGTCCTGCTGAGCACCAGGGCGACTTGCGTGCTGGGTGCTGCTTTGGTGCTTGTGTCCGGGGCGCTGCCTGGAATGTCCCTCCAATGTCTGGCAGGTGCGGTCGGTCAGCGCACAGAGCCGTACGGCAGAAAGGCGTCAACTGTAGCGACCTCCCAGCTGAAGGGAACAGCGGAGGACGCCCAGCCGTGCAGCAGTTCTGCGGAGGTCGAAAGGTGCATGTCACGTCTAATCACGCACAGCGCTATTCAGGCGCTGCATGTGCGGGTTGACGGGACTGGACCACCCATCAGCCTCCACCATGCGCACGGGCACGGCCGGGAGCCGCCGAAGGCATACGGTAACGCACACTATCGCACTTACCGTATCACATGCACACCCCACGTCTCGGGGACATGGCTCTAAAATGCGCGCGACGTCCGACACGTGGCCTGCTGCAGCACCACAGTACCTAGTTTCGGAGCTGCCGGAGCAGGCAGGAGTTGCTAAAGACCAGCAGGAACAGCTGGGAATGGCATCAGGCGTCCCTCAACAGCACATACAACACAGTGCTGCAGCTGCGCTCGCAGCAAGGCACAGGAGCCGCATACGACAGTGCAGGTGAAAGTTTATCGTTTGCTCTCAGGCAGGTGGCCCGTGGAGCGCCTGGCATGTACCCACGTCGAACCGTCATTCCTGGGTCAGGGACACGGGTGCATCACGGCACGCTACACCAGAGCCCTGCCAAATATAGCATTCTTGCTTTCGCAGTGCTGGGCCCAATGATCCTCGTACTGTTATCTCTCATGCACCAAGCTGAGAGACCAAGCTGTCCCGAGCTCGAACTTCGACAAATTAGCTGCAACAGCCTACCGTGACAACCACAGCAGTCAGCGCTGCCCCCTTGCCACCATGCACAGGGCATGAAATTCATGGTGCCGACCTGCCCAAGTACTTGGGCAGCAGCGGCGATGGCCGGTTGAGACCGGGGGCAGGAGATGCACATCGCCAGGTGCGGCACGTGGTGCCGCCTTCTATTGGAAATAGAAAAGCTGCCTGCAGGCCGTAGCCCTACCATCCGATCCTCGCCTAAGTGACGGCAAGGCCAACGCCTATGGCCACTGCTAGCATATGGCTAGCACGGAAACCTAAACCACACAGCTGGTGCGGCACACAAAAGTCGACACCCACGGCACGTAGAGTCTCGTACGATGCATGGCAGAATATGTAGAGCGACATATGAGCGTTTACGTTTCTATAAGCTCGGCCCCACAGGCGTTGTGATGCGGTAGACACGGCTACCTTGACCGTTGACCTACGGTGAACACCTTGAAACCTCTGCAAACTTCATAAACACTGAGTATCTATTTATTGCAAACCTTGTTTGCCAATTCCCGCAACGTTGAACTGTACTACCATTCGTCAACGGTGGTGCTCACTTCGGCCACAGAACTTGTTTGGCATCAAGTAGGTTAGGATCATACAGCCGCCGGCAAATAATAATAATGAAAACACGCCGGAAGGAGTAGACTGGGGGGCAGCCTCCTGGCGCGGGCCAGATATTTTTGGCAGGCGGCACACACCTCAGAGTTCTTGGCAGACGAAAAGGATGTATCAGTATCTACTTCAGAACATTCAGGGACTGCAGGGCGCCCAAACTGTGCAGCAGGGCGCGACTGGAGCCTATCCGGCTGCGCTTTACGCGGGCCTTCCTCCAGATGCCGCGGCGCTGCTCCTTGCACAGCAACAGGCGCAAGCACAACAGATGGGGGGCCTGAACATGCTCGCTATGCCCGGAGTCTCGGGCCAGTTCACAGGTCCACCAACATCCGGGTCGCCTTTGCCATATCTGAGCGCGCAAATGCTTGCAGCTCACCAGGCATCCATGGGATCGGGTGTTGGAGGCCTCTCCAGCTTTCCACAGCTCGGAGTCCAGCCCGCCGCGCAGTCTCGCGGGGCCGGACCTGCGGTTCGCACGCAGCAGCAGCAACAGCAACAAGGGCCTCAGCAACATTCGCTGTCGCTGCAGCAGCTGCCAAAGCAGTACAAAATGCCCTCGGAGTCGGCGCCTGATACTTCGGCGCCCAGCACTCCCTGTCGGGCTCTGATAAATTGGCCAGGTACCTTCGCGGCTTCGCCGCTGCCATGGGCCGTGTTCCCCGAGGAGCATCCCGCAAAGGGGATGAAAGGGTTAATGGAGCTGCGGCTTGGCGCGTTTGAGGTGCTGCTCGCTGAAACGCCCGAGGTAGGGAGGGCTGGCGTTGTTGCGTACTCGAGCCTGTGTCTTGCAGGGTTGTGTTGCACATGGCAAGCACAACCTACGCGCCGTAGTCTCTGGACTGCAGTAGAAGGGGCAGCGCGCACCTGACGGGGACAGACGCACGGAGGCTCGCTGAGGACCTGGTCGAACTCCCTCCTCAACTCTAGGCTGCACCTCGTGCCCGGTGCAAGTTTCACCGGGCACGACCTTGACTGAAGCACGTTTAGAAGGTCCATAGGGGTTTCGGCCATCTCCATCGGCTTGGCCTCGCCACAGTTACGAAGGCCCCTTTGTCCACAATTCTTATTCCAGCACCCCGGCACTCCACCTGCCGGAACTACCCCACACCACCCCCGTACCCTGGCGGTGCTGTTCCATGCCATTCCGGCCTTTTGGCCTGTAGCTTTGGACAATTGTGCTCAACATGGACCCTTTTCATATGACGTGCGAGCTCGTACTACCACTCATCGCATATTGCCCGCCTTTAAGCTCATCGGCCCCTATTCGGCCCGACCTTGGCTGCCCTGCCGTGTCCCTCAGGCGGCGGAGGCGGCCGTCGGATTCCTCAAGTCGCGCATGTTCGACGGCGTTGTGGCCATGGACCTGGAGTGGAAGCCCGACACCACGCGCGGCGAGTCCAACCCCATCGCGCTGCTACAGCTGTCCGCCGCAGGTGTGGCCAGCAATGGCAGTGGGCGGCAGGTCCTGGCCCAACGCGTCACGTTCCTGGTTGCATCGTACAGGCTGCGTGTTGCCCAAGCGGGACGCCGTACCTCATCAGACTGACTGACTGATGTGTCTTAAGAAAGATATGACCCTCAACCGGCACGGCTGCAAGCGCCTTGCGTTCCGTCGGGTCAATTGAGCTTTGCACCGAAGTCTTCAGGGCATAGCAAGCCGCACCAAGGTTGGCTCCTTGAAGCTCACAACTTGTGGCCTCACCAAGCCCCTGTCGCGTGCGCCTGTCCTCCATAGGCCTGGTGGTGCTGCTGCGCACGCTGACGTGCGGGCTCCCGGCCGCCTTCCGCACCGCCGTCGTGGAGGATAGCGACGTGGAGCTGGTGGTGTCGGGCTGGACGGGGGACGACGAGCGGAAGTTCGAGGAGAGCTTCGGGCTGCAGACGTTCTGGTGAGGCGGCGGCAGGCTGGCACATAGTGACAAGGCGGGCTGGGAGCCAGCAGGAAGAGTCTGGCAAGGGAGTTCTGCTGGTACTGAACTTGCATGCATGTCTACCGTCTTCCGGTCACTGTGTTTGCGGGCCATTCGCATAGGAAATCCGTAATCCCCACACTGTCGTGACCTGGGGTGCTGCTGGCCGGTTGCAGCAGTTGACGTGCGGCTTGGCCTGCCTCTCCTGCCCAACCCACAGGTGCAAGATTGTTGAGCTGCAGAAGGTGGCTAAGGCGTGCGGGCACACCAAGACGGGGCTGCGCAACCTGGTGCAGTCCGTGCTGGAGCCCACCGCGGGCATGCCCAAAAGCAAGAAGCTCGCGAACTTCGACTGGACGCAGCCGCTGCCGCCCGCGCAGCTGAGGTACGCGATCCTCGACGCGGCGTGCACGGAGCACGTGTTCCGCTGCCTCGAGTGCCGCTTCTAAGCGGCGCGAGGGCGGCGGCGGCGCCCACCGTGCGCCCTGCCCACGACAGGGCAGGGCTCACGCGCGTCTGTGGACGAGGAGTCCGGCGAGCGAGCAGGAGAATGGCGTTCGTAGATGTTCAGCGCTGCCAACGGGTGCAGCTGACTGGTAGTTGCTCCCCGATCTGGGGTGGCGCAGCGAGCGGTGGCGCGGGGCGCTGTTCTGCGCCCCGGTCAGGGTGGCAGACATGGTGTTGTCCGTGCCTCTCGCGCGCCACGCGCACATAGATACGAAGAGTCCTGGCCGTGCCTTTGCCCGGGCGCGGGGGCCCTCGCAAGAGGCCTACTCACGGGGTGAGAGCGGGGGCGATCAGCGGGAGAGAAGAGCAGGCTGGGGTCGAGCTGACCAGCTCCGTGCGCGCTGGACCAAGGCGTATCGGAGGCTGCAGTGCAGTGGAGCGGGAGGACGGGGCACAGGCCGTGAAGGCGGCAGCGGCGGCGGCGGCAGCAGCGGCGGCGGCGGCAGCGGCAGCGGGACTCCCACTCTGGTGGGACAGCGTGGGATGTCGTCACTTGGCGAGGAGGTTGCATTGGGCTGGGCCGCGGCAGCCGCCCAAGCCATGGGCCGCAGGCACGCCCGAGGTGCGTGGTAACGTTTTGCGAATGTACAGTGGCGGATCAAGGGGAGGAGCAGGAGCAGAGCAGGTGTTGACGGGGGAGCACCGGGCCAGCGGTCCTGCGGCGAGGACCGCTGGCCAGGCGACCTTGCAGCGGCCGCCGCATTCTAACATCCGGTATGCGGCGGCGAGGGGCGCTCATAATGAGCGCTGGCGGGTCGGTGTACCCCTCGCTGCTCGGGGTCCGACGAGTCCACAACGCTTGTGTGGCATTGGTTTTATGGTTGCCGGGTGGTGGCGAGCGCTTTTCTGAGGGATCAGCAGTGTGGTGGATCAGCAGCAGCAGAGGGGCAGCAGCGGATGCGGCAGCAGATGCGCTGCAACAGCGAACGGGACTTTACACACATACTATTCAAATGCTTGGGCCATTTGCCGTCAGTCATGCTGGCAAATGTGCGCAGGACGGAGCACCTCCAGCTCGCGATATGTCACTGCGCCGGTGGGGCCACCGCCCTGCCGTCGTGTGGTGGTATCCAGGGTGTCGTGTGTGTGGGCGACATCCACCGTTCGGCTAACTGCTCGTTGCGCTGCATTCAGGCAGCAGAGAGAGTTTTCCCTCAATGTTGTTCCCTCAAAGTGACAAAGCGTGACGCCCGGCAAGCAAGAATTCAACCATCGCACAGCAGGACTTGATGGGTTTCTGAGTGACTGCATGCTCTGAGAGAGTACCGCAAACCGCACCGCATACGCACATATCTTGGGTCTACATTCGAGTACAATGTGTGGGTCTCACGTGTTTTGGTTGGTGGAGCTGCCAATGAGAGCGCGTGTTCCACCTCGCAGCATTGCAGGCTGGCGGCGGACGTCGGTACGGCAGTTGGGTATGGTGGCAAATGGTGGTGCTGTATGGTCTCACGAGATACCAACGTTGACGTACACCTGGGTACAATTATCAGAACACTGGAAAGACAGACATTTGAGTAACTATCCATGTCTGCGGGCATTATTTGCATGAGCAGAGGTGGGAGCTTATGCTTATGACACATTACAGCGACGATGAACAGATCTGGCTAGGCCCCGTGGCGTAGCAATTTATTTCTGCCATTTTGTTTGGGCATGGCCATTTGCCCGAGAGGAAGGTGGTGGAGATGTGAAAGACGTGCCGATGTATATGGGGCTTGATGTTGTTGTTCATCGGGTTGTTCTGGCGGTGATGTTGGCTTAGGTGGGACGCGCCTGCACACGTGTACAAGCGCGTGCAGTGGTCTGGGCCGGGCTTGTGAGGTGGCCATGTGTGGCCGTGCGCTGATGGCGACTGCCCGGAAATGCGGAGACATCGGCACTCGTTGTCTTGGAGCGGCATTGCTCGTGGCAAGGTGTGCTCGACAATAGAAGGGTTCGGTGCAGCTGACGACGTGGCGCAGGCCACAGGGCCCCAAGCCTCTTGCTCAGGCCCTGAGCCTCACGCCCGCCGACTGCTTGAGTCCACCCGTTTCAAACAACTGTCTGGCGATTCACCTGGATGTCTGGCTTTCACCAGTGGGTCTTGTGTTGATACTGCTCCAACGCAAGGTGCAAGCTAGACCTGCGTACCCGCCTTAACCATCATCAGTCAGTCAGTCAGTGTTACACGGCGAGAGTTCTCCCTGGTTCTATCAGTCTTCGTGCAAGAAGCTTGATTTGTCCTGGACCGAAAAATACAACACCTAAGATTCGCCTGCCGCCTTCCGCACATCCCCCTAAGATTGAGTTAAAACACCTGCCGCCTGCCGCTCGCTCCCCTTGATTAGTGTAACACCTGCCACCTGCCGCTCAGCACCCTGGAACATCCTTACAAACACAACACATACATTCGCCTGGTTCACCTTCCACCTCACTCAACACGCAGCAACTGCACTCAGAAAGTGTAGTCCTCCACCACGCCGTCCTTAGTGTACCGGATCCCTACACCGCCGTGCCACTTGGGGCTCAGCCCCTTGCCCTGCAGCGACTTGAACACCGCCATGCGCTCGTGTGCAGAGACCAGCAACATACCGTACACCGTACAGCAGCATGGCAGCCGTACCCTCCAGTATGCATTGTGTATTGTGTATTGGGAACCGGGCTGATACTAACAGTGGTTGCGTACTGACCTAGACCTGCGTACAATGGGTCGCAAACCGTGTCTGGACCATGGCGGCCGTACCAGGGGAGTTTTCACAGCACCACCGGAGGCCAGGCACGTGCATAGTTTCCCCTCTGCTACATAGACAACACCGCTGTCCTTTATGTTCCCGTCAATAACAACCGCTCAGGGCCATCTGCATGCCTTTCAAGGACCCGACAATGCGACCAAATCTCATTTTGCGTATACCATCCTACCGGTGTGCTAATAATGATGATAGTTCATGCGGTAGAAGTTGCGACAGCACGCGCGGAGTTTGAACCCAGCTGACAGCCCAACAATGGAAACCGAGGTATCTGTGAAGGGTACGGTTACAATGGTTAATGGTTCCAATAAAGGTATCATCATAAGCATGTTTGTTTCGTGTGCGGCAGGTCCTCCAACTTAGGGCTGCGCTGAACGACAAGGTACGCAAGCGCTGCGCTCTGTCGACAATTTCAGCTATCAACGTGCACATTGGATGCAGGCCATAGGAACATCTTGATGACCCAGGTGCAACTGGCTCACCCGTCAACCTTGGTACGTTGCCTCCTTGCCTTGGCTTCTCTGTCCCAGGACCTGGAGCTTATCGAGCTCCGCGAGCAACATGTCCAACTGGTGGTGGGTAGCTCGGGGCCATGCAATTAGCGCCTTCACAACTGCCAGCTCACGTCCTGTGTCCCCCTCGCCACCCAAGCGCTGACAGCCCATGTGCACCCCCGACCGACTCTGTAGGCTCGCACGCATGAGGCCCGCAGCAACTGGGAGGCAGCCATGTCCTCCAAGGACCGGGCCATCTTGCAGCTAGAGGAGGCGCTGGGGTCGCGCCAGCGCGCTTTGGAGCAGCTGCTCGCGGCCTCCTCACACACCGTGGAGGTTGACGCGGAGCTGCAGGAGAAGACTGCCCAGGCAGGGCGCATTCTGGGGCTTGGTAATTGGTGGGGCTAATGAGATTGTAATATCCAACAAATGCCCTCGCTCGGAAATTAATTTATGGTGCCAGTCCACCAAACACCAAACTGCGGGAATGGGACATAGGGGACGACAGCTGGGGTTTGCGGGTTCAGTTAGGCACGTCTTAGAAGCATTTTCAGCCGCCGACCTGGCTGGGCTGGTCAGCCCTCAGCTTTTACCAA
>VFQN01001367.1_pt1 | contig 41029 bp, 57 predicted proteins | sample 3512371 | NCBI WGS metagenome assembly VFQN01 (sample SAMN10412370, study PRJNA504923) | tailings metagenome | isolation source: Replicate 2 from Balatoc abandoned mine | place: Philippines: Itogon, Benguet | collected 2017-08-28 | reverse complement strand
CAGGGGGAAGGGGTCCTGAGACAGGGAAAGGGAAACCATCTACCAGCTGATGCCCGAACATCATCCACTGATAGCCACCAACCACCGACACGCCTTCCCCATGGGTCCGGGCAGACCGCACAGGCAGACGAGGACTGGAATCTCGCCTGAGGTAGGATTCGAACCCGGGTTGGAAATCCCGGGAAAGTCGGTCTTAGAACCAACTTTCGCGCCCCGATCCTTACCTTCCCATCTACTTATCTGTGAACCGTTCAAACAGGTAAATAGGACAAATTTGGAAAGAGGGCGCATCACTACTCTGGATCTGCGCTGGCGGACGCAGGACGTGCAGCGCCTGGTAGCAGGAGGAAGCAGGGGAGCTCCCGCTCGTGGAGCTGCTCCCCTGGGAGGAAGCGTCCATGCCAGGCGGGCTTCTCATAATTGGTGACGGGCTACACCTTGGTACACTTCAATGACGCGGACTTCTTGATAATAGTCTGCTTGCTGCGGAAGGCGCCCCGGGCTGCCACCGGTCGCATAAGTGCAAGGTGGTAGGGAGCAGAAGGGAAGGGGGAAACGGGGCTGCATGGGGCTGGTTCCAGAGCCAAAACCGGCCCTGGCGGAAATTGAGGCCCTGGCACGGCGCCATTCGGCCGCCCGGCCTTGTAAGCTTATAGAGGACCATCGATTTGCCCCATTTACGCGGTTACATCACCGGTTGCGATGAATGCATTTGGCCGGTCGAGGGACCCTGGCCTTCTGGTAGGGAGGAGCCCTTGCCCTGGGACGGAGGAGCTCTTGATGGATCATCACGGGTTACGCTCTGGTTCACGAGCACATGCTTGTGGGGATTATGCTGCTTTTGGAAGGCGCCCTGGGTTTCCGGGGTTATGGTGTCAACGCAGAACGGGGTTGTGGTGGGGAGGGGTGGTGTCCGGCGGTGCCGAGAGCCAGCGAGAGCTGTAGCGTGCTGCAGCCAGGGGAGACCTCTGACGGCGTCCTCGCATTGATCATAAGCGTATGAATCTTAATTCGCTCCCCATTTCCTAACTTCTGTACTGTCAGGTCAAAACGTCGCACTGAGGGGAAGCTGCAGCGGTTTGCACGACATGCGGCGTAGTCATGCTCGAACGCACGCAACGCATGAACAGGGCAACGCGAATGCTGGCTAGACCACTTTGTAGTTGACCTATGACGTAAATTGCTGCCCAGCGTCCGCACGCGAGTCGACTGCACGCACTTGGCGGGGCGACGCTCGCTTTGGGAATGGGTTAGGCGAAAAGCAATGTTACCTTCAGGACTATTAGCCAACGTTATTGTCCTCGCTTGTCTACTCGCGCTGTCCTCCGGGTCGAACCTAGGCGCGCCATATGCAAATGACACGCGAGCTAGGGTCAATGCAGTCTTTGCTGAAAAGATACAATACCATAAGGAGTCAATGCCTCAGTACTTGCAGCAGAAGCTCGGGGACTCGAGAGCGCTTGCCCAGCATATGCAGCCGATGCTGCGCTTCCTCCAGCACGACGTCTACCTCCACGCTCTGGACCTCAAGATGGATGTTCCAGAGTTTGGAACACTCTTTGAAGGGGAGGCAGCGATGCTGTTCGCGAACATCACCTTCGTGCAACAGTTCCGCGGACAGCTGCCAAAGGAGCTCACGCTACGGATGCTCCTCGCCACGCTCAAGGGCTTTGACCCTTACCGCTTCACGGCGCTCCTCACAGCGTACCCTATTGCTCGCCGGGCGGTAGCAGCTCTGCTATTGGAGCAGTTCTTATCCCAGGAGGGCGGCTTCACAGCCGCAGAGGCGGAGCTGGTGGTCCAGCTGTCCCAGCGCCTGTTTGAACTGCACAGGCAGGCAGCCCACACAAAGCGCATCATCGAGTTCTTCCATGTGTCCAAATCTGGCGGGACCACCTTCTGCCAGCTCGGCCAGCGCAACGGCTGCAAAACACAGAGCTTCGACCACCGTCAGAACTGCCTCATCCGCTATTTCCGGTGCGGCGGGAACGGGGGACGGGGTAAGGGGAGGTTTGCATTGAGGGGGCAAGGGGAGGGCGTACACATTGCCCCCGGTCAGTCGCACCGGGGGATAAGGGAGGTATGTTTGCATTCAGGGGGCAAGGGGGGACGGGGACGGGGACGGGGAAGGGGGGAAGCGGAGCTTCGCAGTGAGTGGCCAGGGAAGGGGCGTTGAGTGTCCCCTGACGGTCTCACTTCACACCAGGACGAGCTGAAAAGCAGAGGGGCTCTTGTGTCAGGGACGGGGGAAGGAAGGGGGGGAGGTTGGCGTTGAGGGGGCCAGTGGACGGCGTACGCACTGCCCTCAATGAGTCACACCTTGCCTTTACTGTCTCCTTTGCACCAGGAAGCACAACCAAGCCAGAGCTGCTGTGTCTTGATATCAACCTGGGCATGCAGACCGCCCCGGCTACTGTGTGTTAGCACACACGAGCGGCCGTGCGTGCAGGCACCAGTGCCCCACCAAGGCACCAACGCCAAAGCACCACGTCAAACCCTTGCCTCCGTCTGCCTGCAGGGACGCCCCTCGGTGGACGGTGGACAAGAAGCTGGGGGAGCTGTCGAAGAAGGTGGGGGTGTGTTTGTGGGAGGAGGGGCGGGGGCAGGGGGGTGTCAGTGGGGGGAGGATGGGGGGCCGCGAGCGCCAATGGGCCAGAGGCTTGGGGGCGGGGACAACACGCTGGGGGAGCTCTCAAAGGAGGTGGGTAGAGGAATGGACAGGAGTGGGAGGCATTGGGGAAGCTGGGGGACACGGTGGGGCAGGAGGAGTGCGGGCGGGTAGGGGCAAAAGCGGGAGTGGAGCAGGAGGCATGGAGGCGGGCCGGGAAGGGGCGCGGGTGCCGCTGGTGACCTCAGCTGAGTACCGCTCTCTGACGTTCAAGGTGGGCCAGGAGTGTGGTGGCGGGTGATGCATGGGAACGGCCCCCGGTGGACGGTGGGCAACAACCTGGAGGAGCGGTCCAAGAAGGTGGGGTGGAGGAAGGGGGCGTGGGTGCCAGCGACGCTGTTGGTGGGAGCTGCATCGGGGGCGGTGGGGACTGGGGAGGCAAGCGGTGGGTGGACGGTGAACAACAAGGTGGGGGAGCTGTCCACGAAGGTGGGGTGGTGACCGCAGCTGAGAGTCGCTCGTTCAAGGTGGGCCCATGGAGGAGCGTGGGGTGGGTGACGCATCTGAGCCCCGCGGCGGACGGTGGACAACATCCTGGGGGAGCGGTCCAAGAATGTGGGGTAGGGGGCGTGGGGCCGTGGGCCGTTGGGTGAGATGTCCAGGCAGGTGGGAGGTGGGAGGTGGGAAGAGGTTGGGAAGCTGTCAAAGGTGGTCAGGCTCGGGAGGGGCTACGGATGATGCTGGTGGTGTCGGCTGGCTTTTAAACGTGCACGGTCGGACAGGAGCATGGGCGCGGGTGACGGGCGCAAAGAATGGACGTAGGTAGGGTTGGAGAAGGCGGACAACGCGGGGGGGGGGCGGCCCAAAGAGGTGGGGGGTAGAGGTAAGGAAAGGGGGTAAAGCAGGGGGGGGGGGGGGGGGGGTGGGGAACTTCCAAGGGGTGGGGGAGGGGGGCGGGGGGACGGCACGGGGGCGGCTCCAGTACTGTTGGGACGGGTGGGGAGCTGTGGTTTTGGTGGAGGCGTTGGGGCGTGGGAGCGCAGGCGGTTGGGAGAGTTGTCCTAACGTCATGGCCTGCGCTCTTCTCTCGTCGCAACCCGGGAGGGCCGCTCACCCTCTGTCCGTCCCCGCATGAGCACCAGCAACAGCTCACTGGCCAGCCTAAACAGAAGCCGTGCCGTTGTAGAACGGGACTTGGTCTTGCCAGCAACAGTAATCATCTTGGCTTACGAACTCTGGGACCGCAACGCACCTTTCTTCCCCAGGTTGGCGACCCCTGGTGTGCGCGCTTCGGCCACGGCTACTCCCAGCGGTGGCCGTGCAGGGCGCGGAGGGAGCTCATGACCAAGATGAGGTGGGGTCGGGGTTGGGGGTTGGGGGTTGGGGGGGGGGGATACGAACCGTGGGGGGCTAGGGGACAGGGGGATGCGAAGGAGGGAAAGGGGGGCCCCATGACCAAGATGAGGCGGGGGTGGGGGTGGGGGCGCGGGGTGAGGGACGCGTGAGGGAGCCGAGGTGGGGGCGGGAGGCTCGTGGCCAGCAAAAGGGAGGAGGGAGCTCATGACTAAGACGAGGTGGGGGTGGGGGTGGGAGGGGACCTGTGGTTAGGGGACAGGGATAAGCGGCGGGAGGCGGGAGGCAGCTCATCACTGAGATGAGGTGGGGCCTGGGAGACGCACGAGGGATGCATGGCGGGGACGTGTGTGGCGAGGGGAGCTGCATCATGAGGGCCACAGGACCGGGTGCGCAGGTGGTGTGGGGCACGCGTAAAACGGGGTGGGGGTGGGAGGTTGGACAGGCAGGGTACCGAGGGTATCCCGGGAGGGTGGGTATCACAGGGGCTGCACGGCATGCCGGCGCGCGCGAAAGGGAAGGGCAACGCCCGACGTCCGTACCGTGGCGCCGTGCTCGTGGCGTCAGCGCGTGGCGTGAGCGCGCCCTTTCCCCGCATGCCTCCTAGTCACATGCCCCGCTCTGTGCTTTCCGCGTAAGCTCCGCCCAACCTGCCGCTCCCCCATGCAGGTTCAACTTTTACGCCAACGAGTTGGCCACGCACGACCACAACCGCACGTGGCTGCAGGTGGGTGGGTGGATGCTTCGGGTGGAAGGGGGTTGGGGTGGAAAGTGTAACCGCAGAGCGGGGCGAAGGGTACAACGTGCCAGTCACGTGTATGGGATTGCGCAGTTGAAGGTTTGGGTGGAAGGTGCTGGGGGAGGGGTCCGAGAGGCAGGGCCAGGGTAGCAGAGTGAAGCGCACGACAAGGGGAGAGCACGACAACAACCTCACGTGGCTGCCCGTGGGCAAGCTTGGAGGTCAGCATGGGGAGCAACCACCGAGCATGGGGGGTTGAGCGGTAGGCGAGCAGAGCGGAGAGGGGGAGCCTTTCGCAGGGGTAGGGACAGGGCCGGGGCACGTAGCAAGGGGGGGGGAGCGCGACCGTTATTGCACGTGGCTGCAGGTGGGATGGTGGGTGTTGCAGCGTAGGAGGCCGTGGCTAAGGGGCGGGGTTGAAGGGGGCAGGACCCGGTTGCAAGATGTACGCGCAGCTGCATGGGCAGCTTGGTAGCGACATGAGCGTATGTGCAGGGAAGGGGGCATGGAACAGCCCGCCTGGCCCTCAATATACCCAGTGCCGCGTACTCAAGTCGCCAGCCTGTTCGCGTGCGCTCGACGGCCCCTGGCCCAGTCGCTGTCGCCAGTCCAATGCGACGGGCTGCTGTGCTCTGTGGGTTAATCGATGTGTCATGAACACCTCCAACCCCTCAAGCAGGAGCAGCGTCTCCTGCTGCGACCAGGTGCCCGGAGGAACGTGTATCAAGGGGCGTGGGTTAACTGATGGGCCTAAAAACCTCCAGCCCCTCAACCCTTGATACACGTGCCTCAGGGCACCCGGTCGCAGCAGGAGACGCTGCTGCTGCTGGAGGGGCTGGAGATGGTGTGATCCACCAGTTCATCCACGCCCCTTAATACATGTGCCGCAGTCGCATCTGGAGGCGCTGCTGCTGCAGGAGGGGCTGGAGATGTTTGTTACACACCGGCTAACCCACAACCCCTAATACACGTGCCCCAGGACATCTGGTCGCAGCAGGAGACGCTGCTGCTGCTGGAAGGGCTGGATGGCTTTTTTTGTTGCACACCGGTTAACCCACACCCCTTCATACACGTGCCTCAGGGCATTTGGTCGCAGCAGGAGACGCTGCCGCTGCTGGAGGGGCTGGATGTTTGATTGAGACACACCGGTTAACCCACACCCGTTAATACACGTGCCGCAGGGCACCGGGTCGCAGCAGTATGCCTGATGCAAGAAAACCTTCGACTGTCCTTTGCACAACGCAGCAAACCGCCGATACTCTGAGGCTGCCTGTAGCCACCCTTCGGCTACCCCCCACCCCACCCCCTACTAGTTTCACCCCTGCCGCGAGTTCCTCAACGTGGTCATCTTCAGGGAGCCCGAGGAGCGCATCCTAAGCCACATGCAGGTGAGGGCGGGGAAGGGCTGTGTTGGCGGGGGGTGGGAGGTGGGGTGTAAGGTTACAGGCATTGGTGCAGGGAGCCCGAGGAGCGCATCCTTAGCCACATGCAGGTAAGGGGCTGGGTAGGAAAGGGGGGCGATGAGGTTAGGGGGCCGGGGGGTGGGGGGTAAGGTGGCAGGGACCCGCTGGGGGCCGGGGGCTGAGATGCGGCGCTGGGACTGGTGTCGGGAGCCCGAGGTGGGACAAGGTGTCGGGTGTTGTTGGGAGCCGGAGGAGCGCATCCTAAGCCACGTGCAGGTGAAGGGGGGTAACCGCAGAGCGGCAAAGTAACGGAATCGGAAACGGTCAGCCTGCGAAGGACAAGGTTAGCGGCGCGCGACGAACAAGGCAAAACCTGGGTAAAAAGGTTACTGAGGAATACTTACCAGCCGGATGGTGTTGTGGGCCCGAGGTGGGACAAGGTGTCGGGGCTGGGGTAAGGTTGAGGGTAAGGGTAAGGGTAGGCAGGAGGGGGGGCCTGAAGCGGGCCAGGGGCAGAGGTGTTGGGAGCCAGAGGAGCGCATCCTAAGCCACATGCAGGTGGGCGAAATGGTTGGAAGGGGGAAAGAGGGGGTAAGGGCAATGGGTATTGGTGTTGGGAGGAAGGATGGCGTCCGTATGTCCATGCAGGTGAGGGGTTGGGTGTGGGGATGGGGTGTGGGTAGGAGTGACGGGTATTGGTGTTGGGAGGCTTACGAGTGCATCCTTAACCGCATGCAGGTAAGGGGCGTAACGGATGAGGGGGGGGGGCCAAGGCGGCGGGATGGCGGTGAGGGTAATGTGGGTCGAGGTTAGCGGGGCCCTGGTGGGGGCCGGGCCCGGAGGCGGAGACGCGGCGCCGGGACTGGTGTCGAGAGTGCATGGTGTCTTACAGGTGGGTTGGGGGGTGGTGGGGAAGGGCAGGGGTAGGGGTCTGACGAGGTCCAGGGGCACAGGCAGGTGCGGTGCGCGACTGGTGCAGGGAGCCCGCGGAGCGCATCCTAAGCCACGTGCAGGTGAGTGGCGTAGAGGGGAGGCGGGGGTTTGGAAAAGGGCCAGGGGGACGGCGTGGGGGTGAGGGTCAGGGGAGTCAAGGGTGGGGGTGAGGGTCAGGGGGATCGACGGGGCGGGTACCGGGGCTAAGGGTCGGGTGCGGGGAGAGATGCGGTACGGGACTGATGTGGAGCGCACGGGTAGCAGCCTAAGCGGTATCCGGTGAGGGGTTGGGTAGGGGGCGGGGGTGGGGTTGTCAAGGGACGGGGCCAGAGGCAGGTGCAGTGCAGGGCTGGAGTTCAGAGCCGTTTAATTGGGGGTGGTGCTGAGAGAGCGACCGAGGAGCGCATCCTTAGCCATGTGCAGGTGAGGGGGTGGGGGCGGGGGGGCGGCGAAGGAGGGTCCTGTCAAGGGTCGAGGGTGGCGGCCGTTGCAGTGCGGTGGTGGAGATGGGAGCCCGAGGAACGCACCCTCCGCCTCATGCAGGTGAGGGGGTGGGGATGTTCCGTATAGAGATGTAGGCAGTGGGGCGGGGTGGGGGTGAGGGTAAGGTAAGGTAACGGGGATAAGGGGCCGGGGGCCTGCTGGGGGCCGGGACCAGCTACAGGAGTACACCCGGCCTCGCAAAGACCTTTCGCACTCGCACTTGGCAGCACTACGGTAGTGTATTAAGCTAGAGTGTCCCAACTGCCATGCCCCCTCGCAGAACATCCTCAAGGAGTACATCCGCTTTCATAGGCTCACACTTTGGTACCACTACAATGACCTCGTGTTAATCCCTCCATGCGTCCCCTCCTCCCCCCGCCCGTTTTGCAGAACATCCTCAAGGAGTACATCCGCTGGACGGACATGTACAACGCCTCCTTCTGGTCCTACTTCGACCCCAGGTGCGCACACTGTTTTTACCGTGTGCTTGCCGGGCCCCTCCCGCATCCACGCCCCCCTCGTTTCACCACTTAAGCCCCCTCGCCACCTCCCGACTGTAGCAAACCGTTACTTATACGCTTCACTAGTACTTTGTTTCGCTTTTTACCCTCCCCTCTCCCAGGTCTACCTAGCAGTGGGTGTCCCTGGCTCCTCCCGTGTTGGAAAAATATGTGGTGCGCTCCCTAGTGGGCCGCCGCCCATTGAAATGGCCCTTTACTTACTAACCCCGCCAGCTGCCCCCTGTCGTCCTTTTCGTGTCCGACCGCGTCGACATAGCCCCCTTCAACCCGTTCGACCGCTTATTTCCCGCCAAACCCCCCCAGCCGCCATTCCCTCCCCCGCATCTCCCCTCCAGGTCCGCCCAGCAGTGGGTTTCCCTTGCCCTTGCGCCCCCCGTGTTGGAAAACTATGCGGTGCGCTCCCTGGTGGGCCTAATACTGTTACCGTGTGCACTTTGCCCCCCACCCCCATCCACCCCCATCCACAGGTCCGCGCAGCAGTGGGTGTCCCTTGCGCCCCCAGTGCTGGACAACTACGTGGTGCGCTCGCTGGTGGGCCGGGAGGCCTTCCGCATGCCCTTCGGAACCGTCAATGCCACGCACCTGCTGGCAGCAAAGGTGAGCCACCAACTCGATGTCCTGTACAGTTCGGCCCGAGTAGTGGTACTGCCAGTATGCTGCAGCATGCCCTTCGGAACGGTCACGTCTTTCTTCGTGAGAACCGCATCCCACACTCGCCACCTCCCTTTCACAGATCATCACGCTGCAGTTCGAGGTGCTGCTGTCCCTCACGGCCCACTCCCGCGAGCTGACGCGCGACATCTTCGGCCTGGGCCTCGGTTGGCACTACGACCTGAGGCACCTGCATGCGAGGCCTGGGCGCCCTATCGTGTCGGACCACCCCGAGCCCGTGCTGCAGCTTGTACGGCAGGTGGGTAGGGTTCGCTGGTGGTCCCGGCACGCGGTGTGGGGATAAGCGAGGGTTGCGGGTGGGGGTTGTGGCGAAGCGCGAAACGGGAGGGGGGCTGTTAATCGACCGGCTGGCAAGGCGGTATGGGTTTGCTGGGCGGTCCTGGGCTGGCACTACGACCTGAGGCACCTGCCTGCGAGGCCTGGGCGGCCCATCGTGTCGGACCATCCGGAGCCCGTGTTGCAGCTTGTACGGCAGGTGGGACGGCGTTGCTGATTGTACGGCACGTTCTGTGTGCAAACAAGGGTTGTGCTACGGGAGGGAAAGGGGGTGAGCCCCTAGAAGGCTGGGCTGGAAGGCGGTATGGGGTGGCGGCATACGCCTGGGCTGGCACTACGACCTGCGCCACCTGCACGCCAGGCCTGGGCGGACCCCCGCGTGTCGTCCCATCTTGTCGGACCATCCGGAGCCCGTGCTGCAGCTCGTACGGCAGGTGGGCAAGCACGGATGGTGGTCGTGTGGGCAAGCATCATAAGCGACCCTGGGGAAGGGGGGAACGGGCTAAGTTTGGCCGTGGTGTAGCTTGTACGGCAGGTGGGCGGCGTGGCGGCACACGGGGTGGGCAAAGAGCGGTTACAATTGGGGGTTGGCTGCACAGGGGGGAGGGCGGAGGGCGGCGGCACAAGCTACCTCATGTGTCATGTGAAGGTGTCCTGAATGCTGGGAGGCGCTGGGGCAGGTGTTGGGTACAGAGGTCTAGCCGTGCGAGTCAGCCCGCGCTGCAGCTCGTACGGCAGGTGGGTAACGCGTTGGTATGGGGCTATTGGGCGGGGGCCATGAGCACAGGGTTTGGGCTGTGGGGCATGGCGCATGGTGACGGCCGTTGCCCAGCGAAGGCGTCCTGCAAAGCATCGAGACCTAGGGACGTGCTGTGGCAAACCCTGAACCGGTCTACACTCCCCACACGACCCAACCCCATGTACCGCAGGCGCACAAGTACGACAGCGAGCTACCGCAACTACCGCAACTAGCTGCAGCCTGACGAGACACCCTTGCTCCTCCGTAGGCTGACGAATTCTCAATTAGGACCACCCCATGTGCCGCAGGCGCACAAGTACGACAGCGAGCTGTACGAGTTTGCCGTCGTACTGCAGCTGTTGGACGCCGTAGTGTTCGGCATCGCACACGAGTTCCGGCCGCCCGCCTCCTCCCCCTCAAACAGCACCTCCTTAGACGCAGACACCGCCGCCGCCGCCGCCGCGGCAGCGGCGGCTGCGGCTGCGGCTGCATTCGCCGCAGCGGAGGCGCGCGCCGCCGCCACGGCCGCCGCCATGGCCGCCAACAGCAGTGCTGCTACCCCGGGGCAGGGGCAGGGTGCCTTTGGAGGGGTACAAGGTCTACAAGGCGACCCCGGGGGGGATCCTGGCGGGGGAGACCTGCTGCTGGGCGGCTGGGCGGCCAGTGCGTCGGACCTGGCCTCCATCCCCTCCAGTGCCACCGCGCCGCACAACAGCTGCGGATACATTGGGGTCAAGCGCAAGCGGCCCGCGGCGACTCCCCTAGTGCCAGCAGCAGCGGCCAAAGCGGCGGGGGCGGCGGCGGCGGCGGGGGCGCAGGCGGCGGGGGATGTCCTCCTGCTTGCGTCAGGGGAGTCCTCCTCGACCTCGTCCGCGTCGCTGGAAGCGCCTGACGCGGGGCTGGGCGCGTACGGCAGGTGGGCGGACAGCCTTCTGTGTCATACCTGTAGGGCAGGTGGGCGGACAGCCTTCTGTGTCGTACCTGTAGGGCAGGTGGGCGGACAGCCTTCTGTGTCGTACCTGTAGGGCAGGTGGGCGGACAGCCTTCTGTGTCGTACCTGTATAGGGCAGGTGCAAGCACCTGGGGTAGCTTTTGAGGGGTGCGGTTACCCTGCGACTGGCCAGCATGGCTTTCGTTTGGCATGTGGATCGCCCTGTTGCCCCGTCGCCGCGCCATGGATGCGTGCTAAGTTAGCGGCGTTGGCCCGGGCCCGCCTGGCGCACGAAGGCATACGTACTAGTCCTCCCTTCCGCCCGCCCCTGCTCTTCTGCGCTTCGTGGTTATCCCTTCACCGATGCCTCCAACTCCCTGCAGGTGGGTGCTGGGCCACTGGTGGCCCAACATCACCGACACCCGCGTTCAGGAGCTGCGTGTATTAGCGGTGGCGCAGAAGGAGGTGCCCATACCGCCCTGGGTCATGGGCGCGAGGGTGCGCATGCTGCCGCCTGGGGAGGGCGGCTGGACGGAGGCGGCGGGGGGTGCGGGGGTGGGGACGGGGGCGGGAATGGTGGGCCTGGTCCCGCCAGAGGATGACAGGCTGCTGAGGGTGGTGAGGGAGAGGCTGTGGCCGCTGGCGGAGCTGGAGGCGCAGCTGGCGGAGGAGGAGGAGCAGCGGAGGCAACAGCAGCAGCAGCAGCAGGGGTTGCAGGGGCGGTAGGGGCAGCGGCGGTGGTAGGGGATAGGGGCCAGAGCAGGGGCGGGTGAGGAAGTGCGCTCCCTTGGGTTGGGTGGATGCGGCGGATGCGGCGGGCCTGGAGGGGGAGGGGTGCCCCCGTGTGCTGCCCGCACCTTGGTGTTGCGGGGCACCACGGCATGTGGCCACCGTAGGCTCGGGCTGCTGTTGCTGGCGTGTTTCCGCACCAGCGCAAGCAAAGTGGCTGCACGGCAGCCGTGCATGAGAACCCTATGAGCACGAACGAACGTAATCAGTTGCCTTGCGAACGAGCGGGGTTTGCAAACACGGACAGCGTGCGAAGCGTTGCAAGGTGCTTACACGCGAGACCAGGCGGTGGAGTGAGTTGCGTGTGACAATTGCAAGTTGCGACGCATCTTTTGGGAGAGGAGAGGGCGAAGTTGACATGGGTGGTTACCGTACTGGCAGCGGTATGGAAGGCGCATGGCAGGCTGAGGCTGCGGGCTGTTGATGCGGTGGGTTGTGTGCGTGCTGCGTTGAGATGCTGCAACGAGGCACGCGTTTGTCACTTGCTTACCGTGACGCATGCTTTTTTTGAATAAGCAACGTCGTGTTGGCGCTCCTCTTGACGGGGTCCGACGTGTACGATATGTGGCAACATGCAAGTGCACAATGCTCACTTGATCTGCCCTTTGGGGCCCTCCGGGGCCAAAGGTTGGCTCTGCTGAGCAGCTGCGACGTACGGCGAACACTGTGCGCAGCTGTAAGTCTACCGCAATGGGAAAGCCAACCATCAGTCGCATTTGGAGCTTTGCAGTCATTAAACATCTGGCTCAACCTGCAACCAGCTGCGACGAAGTGGAGGGTCATGAGAGACACAGAGGGTCGGGAGGGACCTCATGAGATGTACCGGTATGTTGCATGTTACAGCAAGGCACGGCCCGCAGTGTTATCTTACGTCAGTCCAAGCACAGCGCACAGCACCATTGCCCCTCCCCCCTGACAGCCTACAGTACCGGCAAACCTGTAAACGCGCAAGCGTCCCAAACCTCACAGCCTGCGTATGGCCGTCCACTACATTCCAGCAGCGCCCTGTGCACAGTACAGCAGCCCTCACCAGCCCCACCACCCTGCTGATCAGCCGCTACGTCTACTGATTAGCCGTGTCGCATGCGTGCCTCCTACGCCATCTCACTTGCACCGAGCAGGCAGCCTGCCAATGTCCTGCCACTGCAGCCCACCCCTGCTCACGCCTCGCCACCTGCCACCAAAACGCACATGGCGGTGCCTTGTCTGCACGTCTGCCCCTTGTATCCGGCCAAGGAAAAGCCTCCGCATAGGCTACTAGGGCCAGCGCATGTGTGCACATGTGCATGAAAGCGCGCATCTTTGGTACTACCGCATTGTGCCCGCGAGTGCCACTTGCGCGCACCAAAATGGTTGAGTCACGAAGGCCGGGGCCTTACCCCCGACACGGTTCCCCACCGCCTGCTCCTAGTTGCGCTCGTCCGCCGTTCGTACCCATCCAGCAGCCAGCCGCATGCATGCCAGCAACCGCGCCGTCAGATAAATGCAATGCAGTTGAATATAATACAAGTAACGCAGCCCTGCTACAGGCACGCCTCGCCACACCAGGCGTCGCTGTTCCTGCTGGTATACCAGGTCCTGCACCAAGTCGTAGCTAATAGCAGCCCGCCCGCCCGCCGGTCGTGATGCCGAGGGTCCAATATAATAATCAATACGCTGCGCGTAGGATGTCGCCACGCCTCCCAGGGAAAGGGCGATCTGGAAGTCCGAATGCCCGGTGCCCACGGTCTTGGCCCCATCCCAGCCCCTAAACCCAGCCCCCGTTCCGCAACGGGGGAAAGCTACGGAGCCCACGGAGCCCATGTCTTGCGCCCGGGGCCGCCCTTCTGGAAAGAGTCTCCGGGGTAGGTTTGTGGCTGCTGCTGTGAGATGCCCTGTCGCTGGGTCAGCTCACGGTACAGCCATGTCTTCAGCTCCGGCTCGGGCTCATCGTAGGGCGGCGATATATTGCGTTTGCGGTCCGCCTCTGCACGGCCCTCAGCGCAGATGAGAGCCCATGTTGAATGATTTGCAGGCGCCTGTTGCCCCGCAGGCTTGCCCTGGTAGTGTTGTTGCTGTAGGTTGCCTCCGGTCCCATTTCCATGCGCAGCTGCTCCCGGCTGACGCACGTACTCAAAACCGGCTGCGGAGCTATGGGGCGGTCTTCGCATTAGTCCCATAGAGAGCGGTCCAATGCCAGTGGCTGCCGTCTCCTCGAGTAGAACATTTTCGTTTTCCAATCCATACATTGACTTCAGCATGTAGCGCGTAGGAAGTCCTGGCTATTATACGAGAATAAGCAAACAAACAACAAGAAGCCCTATGACTGCTACTACTTGTCGCTAGTGTTGCCAAAGAGTCTTGTCGTGCTGTGCGCGTGTTGGTGGCGTGAACTGGCGTGCGCTTCCACACGCGGCAACAAACGAGGAAGCGTTCACAAGGCTCACAATGGTTTGGATCTCGCATCTTTGACAGCAGAGAGCGAAGCCCTGGCACTACAGCAGGGGAGACTCTCCCCTGCACCACAGCGTGAGCTGACAACACAGGCTACGGTACCCTCCAGAACAGGTTTGAAGCTTGCATGTGACACTTCTCATCTGCATTCTGGGTTTCCTATTTTGTGAAGCCTTCTGAGTTGTGCTTTTGGTGCGGTTTGTGATATATTGCACTGTGCAAAGCGGTACTGTTGAGGGTATAGGTGACCGACCCATTTACCAAGCGGCTGGCCCCAGTCACATGATGCAGACGGGACGGTGCGCCAACCCTAATACCTGGTAACCATGTGCCCTGAACCTTTCCGCAAGGTCTCCGTATTATTTCAGTGTAGGCCCTGTGCGTGCCGTACCGTTTACGTCGTACAGCTCTCGCATGCTGCCCCGTCCCCAGCTGCAAACCTGATGTCCACGCCGACCTGGCATGCCAACGCCCCACCCATCCCGTGTACGAACAGCACGTGTTTGCCAAACCACTGTCCACTGCCCTTGTGATGCAGCAGGTGCAAAGCGTCCGTGTCCGCTGGCGTAGCCTGAAAGCACCCACGGCACTTCGCTACCTTGGCTTGCCGGCCCCGCCTGCTGCTGTGCAGCCGAGCAGACGCGCCGAACGCATACCCCACCCCTTGCCTCTGCCCCGCTGCCCAATCCCATACCCATACGCCGGTGGTGACACCCTCCATTGCACACACTGGTTGCACGTACTGCACTGTTTTCGTTACACAGCACTTTCGCACCCTGGGCAGCCGGCCGTGAGGCCGGCCCCCCGGTGCAGCAGCCGGCAGCGCCGCCCCGAGCCCCCTGGCCCCGGAACCGCGCTGCCCCGCCCCAAAGCCCAGGCCGCCAGCCGCCTCCACAGAACGCCGCCGGCCGCCATGCCCAGCGCGGGCCGCCCGCAACGCAACCGCAACCGCCGCTGCTGCGCCGCCGTGACAGCAGCTGCTGCCGCCGCTCTGTCCGCTCCCCCTCTCCTTCCAACGCGAATCCGACACGGCACGTGTAGAGAGCCACGTGCCCAAAGGGACACGCTTACTCGTCCTCCTGGCTGCGCAGGCGGGCGGCGCCGTTGATGACGCGGATGTTGAGCTGCGCGGCGCGCTCAACGATGGCCTTGCGCTTCAGAACGGCCACGTTGTGCGCAATCTCGGCGCAGAAACGCCTGGGGAGCCGCAACAGGGTTGACACGGGGATGTACCAGATGAGAGGTTGGTCGGACGCGGCAAGAGTGTGTAATAACGACACCACCACAGCCACATGCGCATGAATTTTGGTGCCAAAAGCGCCTGGAGAGGTACGCGGTTGCAGAACACCTCTCTCGCCGACGCCGCATGTAAAGGACGCTGTTTCATTCGGGCTTGGTCACACATGGCAACGCAAGCCAGCAACCTCCTCCTTCTTCACTACAGCTGTGGCTCAGCCTCCTGGAGGCTCCCCTGAAGCCCATCTCAGCAAGCTCAGGCTGCATGGTTCGCCGGCTTGAAAATGTCATATAGTGGGCCCCAGCCTACCAGCCGTTAAACCCCCGAACCATTCTCCGCGACTCCCCTCCCACGCTGCGGCTCATTCCCTCTGCACGCACAGCCCCGCTTGCACAGCACCGACGCCCCCTCAAGCAGTCATTTTGAGCAACCGGCATTGCGTTGGAGCAGCGGGGAAGCAGCAGCGTGCTCTCGCGCCTACCTACCCGTTTTGCACCAGCCACAGCTCCCGGTTCAAAACAGATCCCCGTCCCGTGCCCAACGTTAACTATGCACTGGCCCGCCCCCCACCTGTTGTGCATCATCAGCAGCTCCAGGTCCTTGACGTTGTTGACGGTGTACTTCAGGAAGCCGTTGGGCAGCGTGTGGCGAGTCTTCTTGTTGGACCCGTAGCCGATGTTGGGCATGGGCAGGGCGCCCTTGAACCTGCGCACACGTGGCAGCACACGTGGCACGTGGCGTGCGGTCAGTGCCATGCTGGTTCAGCCGATGTTGGGCATGGGCAGGGCGCCCTTGAACCTGCGCACACGTGGCAGAACGCGTGGCATGCGGTCAGCGCCATGCTAGGCGCGCAGACAGCAGGAGCGATCGCCCCAGTGCAAATATCAGCTGCTGCTCCGGCCGACGCCCAGGCATCCAGTCTGTACTGCTGGAGCGGAACGGCTGCGCGTCGGCAGCTGTGGGGTGCGCCGGGGCACCGGCGCCACCCAGGCTGGCTCTGCGGTTGCCGCCTTGGGGCCTACAGGCTCCAGGCGTTGCTGCCAGCTGCTGTTCAACTGCCGCCACACCCTCGATGGTCCAGGGCAGTCAAAGCCACGTGATGGCCGGCACACCGTCACAGCTCCTGCCGCCTGGCCCCCTCCCGACGCCCCTCTCCCGGCTCCTGCTCCTGCACGCCCCGCCTGCCGCTCTCCGCAACGGCACTGCTCCTGCTGCTGCTGCTTTGCTGCGGCCGCCGGCACAGCCATGGATGGCAGCGAGACGCGCACCGCTGCAGGCGGTGAGCTGCCTCAGCTCTGCCTCTGTTGTAAACCTCCGAGCCTCTAGACACTGGAAGAGCTCGTTGTGTACGTGTAATGCGAGCCTCAACCCCCGCCCAGCCTTTGGCAAAAGCCCTGCAGCACCGCCTCCGCCGCTGCCCCAGCAGCGCAAGTACGGGCGCTGTCAGCTGCTGCCGACTCCGGCCCTCTTAATTCTCATATCCGCCCGAGGTGGTGCCACCCCCGTTGTTACTGCGGTATGATGCCCGCTCTCCGCTTATTGACAGCAAGCTCCGCCAGTATCATAGTCCCAAAGAGCTGAATCAGTGACCCCAGGGAGCTGCCGCCTGAGCACCACTTTGCAGCGGCCGGCCTGATGTTCCTGCCGCCAGGGACGCCGCCGTTGCTGTGCAGCCGCTGCTGCTGCTGGTGCTGCTACTGCTATCTGGATGGTGTTGAACATTCCCATGGTGCTCCCTAGTCAGCAGCGTCGCTCCGATAGGGCATGATCAAGCATGCGGATGGGGGCACCAACAGAGCAACCCCCAAAACCCGTAACAGTGTAACACCCACATGGATGCAATAGGGCTGGCACCGAGGCCCCTTCCCCCAGGTGACCTAACGTCCAATCCCGCCACCACAAAAGGTGAGCTGGAAGCTACCTACCGACGGCGGACGCGGTTGTCAATACCCTTGGGCCTGCGCCATGAGGGCTTGATCGAGTGCTTCCTGTCGCTCTGGTGCCTATCGAAGTGCTTCGTGCGCTTCTTCACAATCTTAACCTTCTTGAGAGGCTGCACCATTTTTCACAGGCCCTGCGGGGTGCGCGCCGCGGCACAAGGGAGCAGCGGGGGGCGATGTTGGAAGATGTCGCCAGCTTAGCATGACCAGAAAGCATGTAGTTGACAAAGCAAATAATTGATTGATTCCATCCAGCGTTCATGCTGCTGTTGATGTATCGTGTAGAAGCGGATTGCCCAGAAGTATGGCGGCTGAGACGCTATGCCCAGGTAAAGATGGCCTTCTCCGCCTTGCTGCTGGCCGATATGCATCTTGTACACAATAGAGGCTTGCGTAATCTGTTCCTGAGGTAAACTCCGGCCGCCCAGAGCACTGCCGTCGAGACTGGCGCGCTGAGCCACTGACAGCGCGCTATTCGAGCTATGATTGAAGTTGTAACTAATCTAATGTCTGTATGCTGTCCTCGCACTGGCCGACTTGCCGCCGACGCAATGGTGCCGCCAAACTCTACCGCGCTGCTTCAGGGCCTGCTATAGTCAATTGTCTCACCTTTCAGGGATGCAACTACGGCCCCGCGGGTTGAAAGAGGGAGGACTGCGGCGTGCAGCCCTGACATGTCTAGGGGCTCATCCAGGGCACATTGAGGCCGTACCACAGCTTGAGCACAATAGTTGCCCTGCTTAATGTTTCCATATAGTGCTAAATACATTGTATCTAGTATGCAAGCAAGCAAAACGTCTCTCAGCATCCCAGACCAAACGCTTCTAACGCGCATGCCGCTCCAGCGTAAGCGGCTTTTCGCTAGTGAGCAATTGTATCTCACTACATAGCTACATGCGTGAACACTCGTATCACGCAAGGTCACAGGTCTGCGCTCAAGGAACAACTGAGGCTCTGGCGTCCGGGGGCGGCCTGGGCCACACTGGGCGCAGGCAAGGGAGCGCACGGCTTACCAAACAGCAGTCGCCTCAAAAGCTTGCCAGCCCCACACCCAGTCATTGCATGTGCGACAGAGGCTCCTGCAGCTGGTGCCCTTCACCACGGTAAGATGTGTGAGACAGCAAAGCGGAGGTGCACGGCAGCCCTGGTGAGGCACGTGGGGCTATTGGGCACGGCCCCGGTGTGCGTAGCGATGCAGTTGCGGGGATACAGTAGCATTTTGACAAGCAAGTACTAGTAGAGGGCGAAGCAAGTGGCATGTCCGGCAGCACAAGCGGAAGGTGCCACACGCCTGTTGGGGCCGGGCTCGGACTGGGCCCGTGGAGGCGCCCCTCCAGGGACGTGCTGCACGGGAGGGGAAGCCTACATGGGGACTCTCTACTGAAGAGAGACACGCACGACGCCTGCGCCCCTGGGGAACTGTACGGCAACGCGGTGCAGCAGCGCTGCGTGTACCGTATCAGCTCCTCCTCCTCCTACTTGCTCCTCCTCCTGCACGGCTGCTGGCGCTGGGGCTGCACGCGTCTGCTGGCTGAGTGGGCACCCCGAGGGGCGTGGGCATGGGAGAACCCTTTCTAGAGGGCATTTCCCCATGGGGCACCCAGGGCCTGGCCTCTCATGGGCGAAATCGCTCTTTTGGGGCTCCTTGTGCAGGCCAGGCTTCCCAAGCCCCCACAACACAGCACAGAGCACACCTTGGGTGGGAAGGCAGGACGGACGTGGGCATGCTGGAGGGGTTTGGAGGGGTGCTCTCTGGGCATGTGCTTGGGTCGCCGGGCCATGGTGGCCTGGTGTAACGGTGTTGAGGCTGGTCCTGCTGCGTCCTCCTGCACAACCATCAACAGCATGGGGGTGCGCACGCACGGCAAGGTGCATGCCCATGCTCCATGCACTCACGCGTGCACGTCCCGCAGGTGTGGGCGCATTCTGCACGCGTTAGCACGCACGGTCTGGTCCTGCGTGTGCGGGGGGGCAACCGACACAGCCGGCTTTCTACAGCATCAACGACAGGGATCACAGTCACCGACCTGCCGCTCTATCTCCTGCATTGCCTCGCCACACCCTGTCAGTCCTAATCCTGTGTGCCTGTACCCGTATCAGGCTCACTCTTGCGCACATCCCACACCGCATCCGCTACGCACACGCGCACGTCCCGTGTTTCTTGCGTTGACATCCCCCGCATCACATCCTATCACGCACGCTACGCATGTGCGCGTGCGCACCTGCTCGGCCCCCGCATCTGTTTGGCCAAGTGCTGCGTTTGCGTGTACGGTAACCGGTTTGCTTGTCACACGGAGCTGCATGCAGCACTTTGTTGTGAGGTCGCATGCGGGCAATGGACGGCCTACACCTTTGCGTGCTGTCTGATCTCAAGGTGCTGGCCTTTGTGCACGTTGTGCACGCTGTCTTAGTGTGCAGCCTGTCGTGTGCAGCGTGTCTTGGGTTCGTGTGCAGCGTGTCTTGGGTCTTTGCGTTGACCCTGGACGCCTGGAGCCCCTGGCTCGTATACGGGTCCTTACATGCTGGGTTCCGGATCCTACCATGTAAGAAACAAACAAGTGTGCAGCCGTGTGCGGCCTTCTCGTGCATTCGTGTGACTTCCTAAGCGCTTCCCGTTGTATGGTGTGTCTCCCTGCATTTTCCTTCTGCCTCTAGCCGAATTCTTGTGCCTTTCTGTGAATGCCTTCCTTCGCGTTGGTGTGCCTCCCTACTCGCTAATGCCCCTGATGGCATTCGTTAGTCGGCACGGGTAACCGAAGGTGGTGCAGGGCCAGGTGGCCCCGGGTGCAGGGGCGGGACCAGGGTCCCCTGGGCGGGACATCCGTGGAGCGTGGACATAGCACGCAGGCAGCGATCGAAGCCACGAAGGACACTGCCATCGCGTGTGTTTACTGGTTCACCCTGGTTCACCCGCCCTTGACGGCTGTTATGTGGCGAGCTCGCACGCAGGGCGCTGCTGCAAAGCGCATGGGGGACAGTGAGCACAAGAGTGAGCACGGGAGCCAGTCAGTCTGCAGCAGAGACCATGGCATCGTATTATTAGTGTGGCGTGCGTACGGCGACTGCCCAATCACACAAGTCCTGTCGTCGGCATATGTGGACTTCTATGTGCCGGTATATATCTGCATTTGTTAAGCGGAAGAGATTTGCCAACTCTGCGGACTCCAATTCTGCGGACTCCCTCTGCCAGAGGCAGCGAGAAGCATCAGAGCGCGACACTCGAGGAACTGAGGACATTAGAAAGGTAATCTGCATTTTGTGTGAACTGGATACCGGTTCCACGCAAGGGAACGCCAAAGTCGAAGTAGCACGCCAGCTTGCTCTTTGTCGCGAGCACGGCTGCTAGGTGTCACAGCTTTTAACGCTATAATATGCACAACATTGTAAGATGCCTGCAGCGGTGGCAGACTGCGGGTCCGTTGCGCGCATGCGAAGGGCATGCTGGAGGTGGCACCCGCTTGAGACACACCGGGCATGCAACGGTGGATCGTATGTCGAATACACCTTGTCTAAGCCCTATATGTTGTACGCCTTTGTCGCAAGGGGTTTGGGCTGAGTAATACCTCGGTCCACATCCGCATGCCCCAGGTGTAGGTGGCAAGCAACGCACGCGTGTACGCAACGCATGTTACTGCTAAAACTCTGCCGCAAATGTGCATTCCAATACTAGTCACTTGAACGCGCCCTCGTTCCTGTCCTCCTTGCTTAAGGCCCCGCACGCCGACCCCGCTGCCTTGGCCACCACCACACCGCAGCCCTGACCTGCAACGTTTACTCCAAGTCACGATACGCCACCGCAATTCAATTAGTACACTCACATTGTGCTTGTGAGTCGTTAGGATTGGGTTGCGCCCCTCGTGCCTTCATGTTCACCCCCGCGCAGGCAAAACAAAACTTCCCTGACCGCGACCACGTGGCATCCCTGTTCCCTGACCACCCGGGTGCACACTGCACAGCTCCCAAGGGCTTTTGCTAAAGCCCTTAACAGCGTTAGATCAACATGGCTCTAATAGCCTGAATCCACCCTCGTTCCTGTTGCAGGCCGACCCCTGGCCGCTGCCTCGGCCACTGCCACGTGGCATCCCTGTCCGGCAACTGCCCGAGCGCGCAGCACCCAACGCAGGCGTAATACTGCCAGGACCCTAACACTATTCTAACACTTCCGCAAAGAATTATCGGGATCCAAACTCGTTTCTGTCCTCCGCTTTCACGCCCACGCAGGCCGATTCCCGGTCCGCTGACGGCGCGTAACAGCCCCAGGGGCGCTGGGCATCCCTCCCCTGCGACTGCCCGGGCGCGCAGCCCCGAAACGCAGCCACCCGACGATGGCTGCGCTTCTGCTCATTGTGCTGCCATGTCTAGCACTTGGTAAGTCACCACCAGGTGACCCTGGTCACTACGGTACTGCGTACTGAATTGCTCTTGTCAAGCCACGGGAACAGACGGGAATGGCTGCAAGCAGCGGCACCGCCACTGGCCGGCATGTGGCTTAAAGCAGTGGCTTGGGTATAAGCGACCATCCACTGTATCGATACCCCTGCCGCCACTCAGTGTAGCACCCTGGGCCGCCCCTGCCTTGTCGCTGAAACTCGTTGTCAAGTCGCTCACCCTATGCTGCACTAGCGCTCCCTGTTTCCACGTGCAGTGTCCCAGCCCGCCGCCCGTGCCGCCTGCACCTCCTGCCCCCTCACTTACGCGCCCGTAGTTGACACGAGATCGAGTGCCTGGCCCTTCCCGCACACGACCTCTTGTCCCAACGCCCCTGTTGCCCACACAGCACCCCAGGCGTCCGCGGCGCTTGCCTCCTGCGCCTCCTACCCTCTCACCCACGCCCCCGTCACTGACGCTATTGTAGGCCTCGCCCTCCCCGCTAATACACACTTTCTTGTCCCTACACTCCCCGTTGCCCGCACAGCGTCCCAGGCGTTCGGTGCTGCAACCCACCTTCCTGCACCTTTCGCGCCCTCACATTCGAGAGCTAATACACAACCTCTTGTCCCTGCGCTCTCTGTTGTTTCCCGTGCAGTACCCCAGGCATTCGGCGCTGCACCAACCTCCTGCGCCTCCTGCGCCCTCACCTACGCCCCCGTCATTGACGCCACCACCGGACTGGCCTTCCAAAACGAGTGCTTGGGCCGCTGTCAGCTGGGCAGCGCCGCGCAGCTGCGGCCAGCTTCCTCCACCTCCGCCGCCGCCCCTGCACCTGCGCCTGCTGCGGGCGGCGGGACTGAGACGGTCAAGTCCGGCGCCGCTGGAGACAGCAGCGATGGCGGCGGCAGTGGCAGCGAGAGCCCGCTGCTTCAGTTCATCCAGCCGCCCACAGGCGCCAAGTCCAGTCAAGGTGCGTGAGCTCGTTTCTTGCTTGAGTGGTAAGGATCGTGTGGCCACATCACCTGGACTGCAATACAAAATGCCGAGGATGTAGGGTTAGCATCTTGATTGAGCCGGAAGGGTGGAAGGGCAGGCGCGGGTGGGCAGGCAGCGGCGCGGGCGCCAACTCCGGTCGAGGAGGTGTGCCGGGTTGTGTCTTGAGCTGTGTAAGGTCACAGCACGGGTACGGCCGGGAATGGCGTAAATGCGTGCACGGGCGGGCGCTGTGCGGGTCGATTGCGGTGTTTCCTCTTGCCCTCCCCTCGCTCCGTGCACCTCACAACCACACCCTGCCTGCCGTACGACTGCACAACCCACAGTCACACTGGACACCGCTGATGACCCGCTACTCGGAAGAGGGCTACGTCTACGTCGGCAGCCCCCCTCCCCAATCCACCCAATGCCCCAATGCCCCTACGCCCCTACATTCTAAAGCACCGTTACCCCCATGTTTACCCACAGTCACACTGGACACCATGAGTCGCTGTTCAGATGAGGGCTACGTCAACGTGGGCAGCCCCTTCCTCCGACCACCCCAGTGCCCCTACCTGTGCTGCCTGCGTCCCCTGCCTTTCCCCCTGACCTTTCGGCCTTTGAACGCCACCGTCACAACCAAAGTGCCGGCCTTCCTTGCGCTTGGTTCACCCGCAGTCACACTGGATACCATGACCCGCTACTCGGAAGAGGGCTACGTCTACGTCGGAAGCCCCGGGTTCGGCCCCGGCGGCTCCTTCCCAGCCAACATGCCCGGACAGCAGCAGCAGCAGGAGAGCAAATCCGGGGAGGCGGGGGAGGATGGGGACGGAGACGGCAGCAGCCCTCAGCCTACTGCCTTGTGGTACTCGCTGCGTGCAACGGTGGAGGGCCACCTGTACGTGCGCACCATGGACAGGTGGGCGTGGTTTTGTACTGCAACATTGGGGCTTCCTGCAATATATATGTCGGGGCATGATTCATGTCGGGGTCCGGTGGGACGGTTAGGTGCTTCAGGTAGGTGGGAACCGGTTTGCGCCCTGGGGGGTCCTTACCAGGCAACATGCCTGGGCAGCAGCAGCAGCAGCAGCAGCAGGAGGAGGAGGAGGGAGAGAAGCCGGGGAGGAGGGGGGGGGGGGGGGGGGAGGATGGAGGCGGAGACGGCAGCAGGCCCCAGTTCATTTGTTGCGCGCCACGGTGGAGGGGCACCTGTACGTGCGCACCACTGACAGGGAGGTGTGGTACAGGGGCGTGGGGGAATGTGGTACAGGAGTGTGGGGGAGCGTGGTACGAAAGTGTTGGGGAGCTTGGGGAACAGTTGTACGCAACGTTGGTCTTGAGGCAAGGGTGTGTGCAGGTGCGTGTGGGGGCGTGTGGGTGTGGGAGCGTATCGATGTACGCAACATAATTGGGGCCGTCCAAACGGGGTGTGTTAGGCAGGTGGGGGCCTGGGGGCTCCTGCCCGAGCAACATGCCCCAAGCATCATCATGGCATCAAGGGGACGGGCAAGGTGGGGGAGGTGGGGAGCGGCGGGGGCGAAGACGGCAGCAGCCCGCAGCAGCCTGCTGCCCCCGGAACCCATGTGCAGTATACCCCATGTGCACCCCACGCCGTGCACGCCACACGCCGGCACACGGCAAAATCCCTGACATCTCTTGACACAATCTACACTCCACTGCAATTCAAGGCTTTGTGTTTAGCCGGGTTAATCTACACTCCATCCCGTGCGCTGCGCAGGCCCGCAATGGATCAGTTGGTGGTGAAGCACTCGGACCCCTTTGCGCGCCTGGCCGAAGCAACTATGACGCACAACATCTTAGGCATAACGTGATAACACTGTAATCCCTTGTAATCCCTTGTAACCCCTTGCCTGCCGTTCGCTGCGCAGGGCATCTATGGACCAGCTGGTCGCAAAGCACTCGGACCCCCACACACAGGCATACCGTACTCTCTCGCAATATTTTTAAACCTAAAACAAATTTTGAATCTTCCCTGAACATCTCTGACAAAGCTTTCTCTCCTGTGGCAACACATGCGCAGGGCGTCAATGGAGCAGCTGGTTGCAAAGCACTCAGATCCCGCCTCGCCCTTTGCGCGGCTGGCCAAGGGCTCGGTGGTCCCAGGGGAGCAACAGGACGATCTGGGGTGGAGTGACCCGGATGGGGAGGAGGACGACGGGGCCCAGCCGGAGGGCGGGGCAGCGGGGGCAGCGGGCGGTGGGCGCCGGCGGGGCCTGCTGCAGGAGGGGGAGGACGGCGGGGGCCAGCCGTACGCACAGGGGGGAAGTGGAGGGGCGGATGGAGCAGCAGCGGGCGGTGGGCGGCGTAGGGGCCTGCTGCACGCACACCACGTGTGGGACGCAGAGGGGGCGGGTGTGGAGGAGGAGGCAGAGGGAGAGCAGGGGTCGGAGGAGGTGTATGGGTATGGTGCTGGGGGCGTGGGCGTGGCGGGGGCGTGGCAGGGGGAGGGGCGGGGGCAGCTGGGGCGGCGGGGGCGGCGGCTGCAGCAGATCACGAACTGCCCCGCGTGCGGGCCGGTGTGCATCTGCATCAAGGGCGGCAAGGACAACCGCGTGCAGGTAAGTTGCAGTGGTATAATAAAAATACTGCTGATTATTGTTGTTACTATTTGTGCGGTACACATGCGGGTCGGTGTGCATCTGCATCAAGGGCGGCAAGGGCATCCGCGTGCAGGTGTGTTTATTTAGTGTGCTAATGCAGAGGTACCATACTGCTGGACCAAGAAGCCCGGATACCCGCCGTTGTTATCTCATATTTGTTATACACACTGCAGCATTTAGCCGGATATTGCGCTCGTTTCCCGACTTGCCGTCCCCCCTGTGCCCTGCAGGTGACCAAGAAGCCCACACGGTAAAGTCAACAATAAATATAAATCAAGTCCAATGAATATAAATAAATTATTTTTTTGTACCCTGCTTTCCTCCCCCCTGTGCCCTGCAGGTGACCAAGAAGCCCGGATACCCGCTGTCGGCTGTGGCGTTCCTCAGGGTGCGTGGGTGCCGGGGATGAACTGCTCTAATCACGTGATATATTGCAATGAGCGATACCGTACGTGTGCGTGACCCTGTTCTTTGAAATTTGGGGTTGGGGGGTGCGTGGGCGCGGGGGTCCATATGTTGGTCCTCGTGCCTCCCGCACGCAGTTAGGTGTCTGCTCCACTGGGTCTGAGCGTCACTGGGACATGGCAGGGTCATGCATTTGTTTTTCCCCTTTGCATTCTTGCCATCATCCCCCTCCTGCCTATCGCACGCAGTTCGGCGCCGGCTGCTGCTGCTCGGCAGTGTCACATACGGTATTTTGCCTTCCCCCTTCTGCCTCTGATACCACTTGTCGACGGCCCGTATTGCTCGACGGCCATCACATACGGTACTAAGGTCACAGCAGGTCACATATCCACAAACATACTCGCTATTGTTGCCTTCCGCCCGCTTTCCCGCACGCAGTTTGGCGCCGGCTCGTATTGCTCTTCGGGCGTCATCGGCTCCGAGAAGCGCCTGGCGCTCACGGCGGCACACTGGTGAGACCTGCGGAGGGGACGTGGAGACCTGCGGAGGGGACGTACAGGCTTAGCTTGCTTTTTCAAGTAGCATTGGGTAGCGTTGGGTGCATCGCTGAACCCTCCTCAAGACGGACTCGCAATCCAAAACACCAGAGCATCTTAGCTCCTACCTTCCGGCATGATGTGTTACATTCCAGCGAATCCAGCCTACCTGCCCACCTGCACTAATAATCCCACCCCCTGCCCCCGCCCTCTACCCCTTCTTCCCCCGCCCGCACCTCTCCTCTCCCTGTACAACACCACACCACCACCTCCTACGCCCGCGTACGACACCATGTACGGCACGTACGACGCAATCTCTGTACGGCAAATCTGTACGGCAGCCTGTGGAACGTGACGACTGGCCGCTTTCGCGACATGTCTCTGGCGCAAGTGGCTCCCGGCGCGTACACCGGCAACGGAACAGCATTCGACTGGATCAATGTCACGTACTTTGACGTGCTACAAGGTTACAAGAACATCAGTGGCAAGATCGTGCCGGTGAGTTGACAAAGACAGTGTGGGATGCATGCCGGTTTAGGCTTGGCGGCTTGCCTGGGCAAGGCGTTGCATGTTGCATGTTGCAGGGCTGCAAAGGGTGTTTGGTTGGTAATAGGACCTTGCTGGTGCGTCATCATCATCATGTCAATCCGGGAACCTGTCGTGCGGTACGTGAAACATGAAACATGAAACATGAAACATGAAACATGAAACATGAAACAAGGAGTGCCAAGCGGTCGTGAGCGCGCAGCTGTGATGCAGCCCCTTACGGCGGTTGCTTGCATGCACGTGCCGTGTGGAGAGGCCAAAGGGCATGCCGCGGCCCCGCAACCCTTGCACATCCTCATCGACATCCACATCCCACTCACAGCACACTGTTTCCCCGCGCTATCTGCTCTACGCAAACGGGCCCTTTCCATGTACGGTATCCATACTTCCACAGGCTGACTTCAAGTTTGGCCAGCTTTGACCTGATACCGGCACCCCCTCCCCATTTGTCTCCCTAGGCTGACTACAAGTTTGACCTGGGCATCGTGGGCCTCAACCGTACGTCGTACGGCAGCAGCTTCGGGTACCGCTTCGACTGCGGCAGGAGGCAGTACAGGATGACTAACGCGGCCTACCCAAGTAAGTGCGTGGGGTGCGGGGCGGGCGGGGACAGCGGTTACAATTACAGTTACAGACCCCAATGGGGTACGTCCGGAGAGCCAGGGGGGCCATAAGGACGAATAGTGCGGTATAATAAGTAGTGTGCGGGAGGACGGGGCTTATTCGCCACTACCCACACACAGCGGGGGTGGCAGGGCGCCGTTGCGGGTGAAAGGAACACCCAGCGCACCTCAGCAGCATTCGGCGTGTACCGCCTCCTCTCCTTTTCGCTGCTCTGCCGTTACCCCGTGGCCAGGATCTCCTTGATCTGTGCGTGCACAAGCACGCGGCATGGTTAGGGCCCTGCCCATGCAGTCACGCCATTTCCGCCCAGGTTACACCGTAACCTTTTCCCTGATGCCCCTGCTAGGTGCACACACGTATGCAAGCATGCTCGTGACGTCTTTCATCCCATCCTGCATCTCCGTTTTTGCGGTGCAGCTGACAAGACCCGCTAGACCATGTGGCGCCAGTCCACTTGAGTCACTTTAAAGGTCACCTTAAAAATCCCGTCTACACAAATATATTACATTGCTTTTTCTTGTTTGTTATTTTGTGCACGCAGTCGACAAGACCCGCTGGACCATGTGGCGCCAGTCCGCCAAGGTCACACCACCTCTCCCTGCTGCTCCCGCCAAGGCGTATGACATACGATCTTATAACTTGTCTACATCAAATGCGTGCTATAATATATGCTTTGTGTGTTGTTTGTGCTTGCAGTCGACAAGACCCGCTGGACCATGTGGCGCCAGTCCGCCAAGGTGACCACCGACGTCTGCACCAGTCCCGCCAACACCGTCATCAACTTTGACAACGCCATCGGCCAATCGGGCAGCCCGTTCTGGACCACCGACAAGGCCGACAAGGACGAAGCGATACTGCGATTCGTCACATCCAACATGCCCGCGTCATCGACGGGCAACGAGGCCGTCGCGATCACGCCGCAGTACTTTGCGTGGATCCAGGAAGCACAGGCCGCATTCCTCGGCAAGAATACGGTCGTCAAGCGCCCGCCGCCGTCGCCGCCGTCGAAGCTGCCGTCGCCGCCGCCGGTGGTGCCGAAGAAGCGGCGGCGGCCGCCGCCGCCGCCCAAGAAGGCCTCGCCGCCGCCGCCACCACCACGGCTGGCGTTGGAGTCGGCGCCGCCGCTGCCGGGGCGCAAGCGGAAGGCGCCGCAGCAGTAGTTGGTTGGTTGCAACAACGGCCCCAACCGCCGTCACCGCCGTCGCAGGTGGTGCTGGAGAAGCACCGGCGGCTGCCGCCGTCGACCGAAAGAGGCATTGCCGCCGCCGCCACCGCAATTGGTGTTAAGAGTGCCTAAGTGGTGGCGGCGGCACCGGCGCCAGGGTGCACGCGGAAGACGCGGCAGAGGTGGTTGCGACGGCCAACAACCATCACACAACTAAAGCCTCTGCTCTAGGGTGCTGCCCCGCGCGCGGTCAGGTGCGAAGCAACAAGTAGATCCTGCAACGAGTGGGTCCTGCAACGAGAGGATCCTGCAGCGGGTGCTTACGACTGCTGGTGGCAGCGGCGATGGCGCACTGGCGGCGGTCACAGTGGCAGCAGCGGCTGCCACTCGTTGCTGCGTTTGCACGGGGGTACCGGTGACCAAGCAGCGGTTTGTTGGAACCTGGTGGCAGCGGAGATACGATACTGCACTCGCGGCGGCAGTGGCAGCAGGGCCGTGTAGCGCAGCGGGTCGTGGGGTAACCACAGAGCGGCAAACAAAGTAACTGAACCGGAAACGGTGGGCCTTGGGGAGGCAAGGGCGGCGGGAGGCAAGGGCGGCGGGAGGCAAGGGCGGCGGGAGGCAAGGCACGGACGGAGGCAGGTACCGGCAACTAACTAACCGTAGCAGCGGTGGCGGCAGGTTGTGTGTATAGCCAAGGAAGTGAACTGTCGGTGGCGACGTAGCTGTGGCGGGCTGAGATGCCTGTTGCAGGAAAAATTTGGTGGCTGCAATAGGGCCATCAGGAACTCAGGGACACGCTGGCTTGTCCCGTGTTGTACGCCTGGGCGCCTAACGCCCGTATACTTGCCCCTTGTGTACGCCTGGGCGCCTAACGCCCGTACGTTTTTGGCTGCACGGCGGTGGCACGCGAGCGCTTGGCACTGGCTTTCGGTCCAGGAACTCGCTCGGAGAGGGTGTTGGGTGTTGTCGTGGTGTTTAGGGCATGCAGCTGTGGCTAAGTAAGCCGACACTGAGGCCTGCAGGGGCCTGCGCACTGAGGGACTGCAGGGACACGCTGGCTTGCCACGTGTCGTACTGTACGCCTGGCACCTGAGTGACACTTTCCTGTATGTATGCGTGTATCCCATTCCCGCACCGCATCTGCTACACACCTGGCGCCTGGCACTCGCAGTGCTGGCGCCTGACACCCGTACACGGCAGCTCTCCGAGCTTTGTGAGCAGTAGGGCCACCAGGAACCGCCGGGACACGCTGCCTTGCCCCGTGTTGTACACCTGGTGCCTCGCATCCGCGCCGCCGGGGCCTGGCGCCTGACACCCGTACACGGCAGCTCTCCGAGCTTTGTTGGGGAGCGAACTGAAGCTCAGCCGGTGTAGAACGCGGACTCCACCGGACAATGGGAAGCTAGGCTGCTTGTGAGGCTGGCACTCGTAGTGGTGGCGGCTCGCGGCTGACCCCCTTCTCAAATTCTCTTTGCGACAGGGCACTGGCTTTCGGTCCAGGAAGCCGCGTTGAGAATGTTGGGTATCGTTGAGGTATTTGGGGTACGGTACCGTAGCTGTGGCTAAGCGAACACCGAGGCCTGCAGGAGCCCGTGAATGTTCTGCTGCAGCGTGCATTGCTGCTGTGGGGTAGCTGTGGTATTTGGGGCATTTGGGGTAGCTGACGCAAAGCCGGCAGTCAGGCCTGCAGGGGCGCGTGTACCAGTGTCCCACTGCATTGTGCATTGCTGATGTGGGGTAGCTGTGGCTAAGCTGTGGCTCGGCGAACAGTGAGGCCTGCAGGGGCCTGCGTACCCGTGTCCTGTTGCACTACTGGGCACTGCTGGGTTGCTGAATTGCGTGTGGTACGGGCGCACCGGTACAGAGCTACAGACAGGCTATACTAAGCGGCTCGCAGCTCTGGATGTTCGGGTCTGCAGGCGGGTTGGCGTGGTGAATTGCGGATGTGTATGGGCTGTACTTGCGTGATGGGGACGATGCGCACCAGGGTGCGTGCGCACCGAAAGGTGTCCCATTCTGGTGTGCTTCTGGCGTGCTTCTGGCGTGCTGCTACTAACTTACCCGTCCTATTGCCTCCCTATCGGATAGTCCCGGATGCATGCACTGCACTTCCATGCCTGGTCCACACGTCCCTGTTCTAGTCCCCGCCCCAGAGACCGGGTTGGCCCCAGCTGTGAAAGTCCGTGCCGTGTCCTTGCTCTGGGCTGCTGACCTATTGCACACCCAGCGCATGATGAAGGTAGCATGAAGTACATTGCGTTTCAGTCTATTGCATTACATGGGTGCTAGAGGTCGGGGGCTGAAGCTAGTTACCGTCGCGCAGCTGCACATGTTTGTCATGCCGCCACTTTTCGGGGATTTCAAGGTACAATTGAACTTTTATTTTGCAATGGTTGACGATTACCAAGCACCTCCTCATCGCGGACTGGAAGTGACCCGTTGAAAGCCAGGGTTAACGGACGTCCTTTCAAAAGCAACGGCAGGGAAACGTATGCGCGCGCACAGTTACATTATACATACAACTTTTATTAGCCAAAATCCTGTGAACGTAAGCACTGGAAATGGGTTTCGGTACTTGGCTGAAAGCCCTGCTGCGCCCAGACGGAAGCGCTTCCGCTTCAACGCCGGATACCTGCGGAGAAACATGCCATCAACAGCGGCAACGGAGGAACTCAAGGCGCTCGTCGCATAATTGGGAGGAACCGCGAAACGGCGACGACGTGACCTTCCATGGCCTACCCTCCGACCTGGTTCTTGCCGTCTGCCGCTGGCTGCCTCATAACGAGGTTGCCTGCAATGTGCGAATGGTAAGCATCTGTGTCTGCAGGTAACAGCGGGTGCTCTTGACCCGAAGTCGCTACCTGACCCGAAGTCGGGTCCTCTGTCGCGCTGGAAAGTGCATACGCCTGAACGGGGCCGACGCGGTAGCTTGTCCGCATTCTCAACCAGCATTGCGAAATGAAGCGACAGAGACCCGTGCTGCCAAGTTGCTGTTGCCATATTGCGCCGGCGGGTTGCCACGCTCCTTGGTGTTCCCTGCTACGGGTGTCGCACCACATGCTGCGGCTCTCTGGACCCTCGCAGACAAACCCTTGCACGCACCACATAGCATTGTCGCATGAGACCCCATCGCCGCTGCCTGCTCCTTTCCTTCACGACCACTACTATTCGCACCCCCCTCATCACACCCACCTGTCCCCAAACCCCACTACGCCAGGCGTGCAAGGCAGCTGCGTGCCGCCTCTTAACCCACTTGCCGATGTGTCCAACCTGCACGCACTTTACTCCCTTTGGTCCATATCCCCTCACCTCTGCACACTCTGCTCAACCATCCCAGACCCACCTGCGGCCGCTTCTCCAAATCTCTGCCCTACAACCGTGCGTCCTCAGCCCCGCTTTCCCCTCCCCCCCGCCCCCATGCACCCTCCCCCAAGGTCTGCAAGGCGGCCGCCGCCGAATTCTCCTCCCCCCGCCACCGCACCGTGCACCTGTGGCAGCACGTCCCAGAGGAGGCCTTCGCGCACCACTGGGCCCCGCCCTCGCCCTCGGCCCCCACCCCATCCCCGCTCCTCTCCCCCGGCCCCAGCACCAGTTCCCCCACCACCCCCAGCCCCGGCTCCAGCTCCAATCCAAGGCCCAGCCGCAGGTCTGGCTCCGGCAGCGCCGCATGCGCCAGCCCCCAAGGCCCCAGCCCCAGGACCAGCACCATTAGCACCACCCCCAGCTCCAGCCCAAGACCCGGCCCCACACCCGCCACTCCTTGCAGCAACTCCAGCCCGAGGCCAAGCCCCCTCAGGCCCGCACCCACCGACCCGCACGCCACCAACAACGAGTACGGCAGCTCGCCGTACGAGGAGCTGTCGTACGCGGAGAAGGTACGGCTGATGGAGCTGACGGCCGCGAGCTGCGCGGGCGTGTCTGTCGCGGAAGACAGTACGTGGCGGTACGGAGGCGGCGGCCTTCCCACTGCCACCACAGGCCGCCAGCCCGCAGCGCACGTGCCACACGCACACGTGCCGTCCGCGGTCCGCAACCTGGAGCACCTGCGCCACGTGCTGGGCTGCCCCTGGTCCGCCCGGGCGCCCTCCCTTGCCGCCTGGGCAGGGGACCGTGAGGCCCTGATGTGGCTCCTGGCCGAGGGATGCCCCCATGACGAGCAGGAGGGAGGAGGAGGTGGCGCCCTGGGGGGTCCAGGTGCAGCGGCAGTGTGGGGTAGCGGCGGTGAGGGCGGGAGTGGTGCTGCGGTGCTGCAGCGGGTGCCGGGTGGGTTAATGGCTGCCGCGGCGTGCAGGCGGGATGTGGGCTTCCTGGAGTGGGTGGCGTGCGAGGTGCAGGGGATGTCGCAGCAGGCGGTGGTGGGTGGTGAGGAGGCGGCGGGCACGGGCAGCGGTGGCGACAGCGGGGAGGGCGTGGCGTTTAAGGTGCAGGGGCTGTCCCTACAAGGGACGGTGGAGGTGGGGGCGGGGGTGGGGATGGGTGGTGAGGCGGCGAGCAGCAGCACCGGCAGCGGCAGTGGTGGTGGGGAGGGTGTGGTGTGCGGCCGGAGGGAGCGGCTGCGGGTGGCGCTGTCGGCAGAGGTGTTTACGGCGGCGGTGACGGCGGTGGCGGCGGCTGTGGCGGTGGGTGCTAATGGTGGTAGTGGTGCTGCACGTGGGTCTGCCGACCGGGACATGACCCCGGCGGCGGTGGTGGCGGCGACGGCGACGGCGACAGCACCAGACGTTGACATGGGGCCTGCTGCCACGGGCCCCTCCACCGCTGGCCCCTCCGCCCCCGGCCCCTCCGCCGCAGCGTGGCCCAAGCTGCCGCCCCTCGCCGCACTGCGGCACGCCTCTGCGTCATCAGGCGGCGCGAGGGAGTCCCCCCGCCACCACCACCGCCACCACTACCACCTGAACCGCTCCCGCCACGGCCACAGCACCCCGCGCTCCAACTCGTGCTCCTACCGCGGAGAGGCGGCGGGCGGGCCCTGTACGGCAGACGGGTCACCGCCCGCCTGGCAGCCCGCCTCGTCCAGCACCGCGCGCTCCAACTCCTGCTCCTACCCCGGCGAGGCCCCATCGGCCCTGCCCCTTTCCCCGTCGCCCTCCACCCCCGCCGCCTGCGGCGCACCATCGGCCCTGCCCCTCCCCCAGCCCGGAACTCCACCCTACAGCGCGCAGCGGCCCTGCACACCCACGGCCACACCCACAGCCTGGCAGGCCGCGGCCCTCCTGCCCCAGCCGGGGACTCCATCCTACAGCGCAGCGCAGCAGCCATGCACACCCACCACCCAGCACTTTGGCCCCCAGCAGCACCACGACCCACGGGTCGGACCCTCACCTTGCCAGGACCGGAGCAAAGACCAGGACCCACACGCCTTCCTGCAGGCCGCACTCCAGCGGCAGCAGCAGCGCACCATCGGGCCCGCCTCTTGCCAGGCCCAGGACCCGCACGCCTTCCTGCAGTGGCTGCTGAACCAAGGCTGTCCCGTGGACTTCGGGGCTGCCGCCGTGGCGGCTGCTGCTCAGGGCAGCAGGGCCACTCTGGAGTGGCTGCGGCAGCATGCGGACCAACCCAACAGCAACGGCTGCGTTGATGTCCACAGCATCTCAGCAGCAGGGGCAGCGGTGGCAACACCACGCACAGCTGGGCCGATGGGGTTTGGGCCGGAGGCGCTGGTCGCCGCTGCGCGCTCCCGAGGTGGGCTGCCGCTGGTGCGCTGGCTGCTGGACGAGGCGGGCTGCGAGGCGGGCGGCGACCCCGCTGCCGTACTGCGTGCTGCCGTACAGGGGCCGCCGGCCGCCTTTCCGGGAGGCGGGCGCGGCCGCGGGTGTCCCGGTGGCGAGCAGGAGCAGGATGAGCAGGAGGACGATGGCAGGGTGGCGCTAGTGGCTTGGCTTTGCGACCGGTTGGGCCTGTGTGGCCGCCTGGAGGGTGCGGCAGGCACCGGCATGCTGGAGGCGGCGATTGATGCGCTGGCAGCGGAGTCTCCGGCATGGCCGCAGTCGCAGCTCCCTGCTACCACACCAGGGCCGACAGTGACGGTGGTACCGCCTCGATCGCAACCCGGCGCGCCAAGGCACGGACAGGGACGGGGGCGGGGGCAGGCGGGTACTGGCGTGGTGCGGTGGCTGCTGCAGCACGGCGGCTGCCGGCCCTCCCCCGCCGCCATGCAGCGCGCCGCCGCCGCCGGGCGGGCGGACCTGCTCGACCTCATGCTCCGGAACCAGCTCAACGGCCACCTGTACGGCAGCGGCGGCGGCGCGGGCGGCGGACACGTGGCAGGATGGGCGCCGCCGCCGGCGACGCCGCTTGTACGGCAGGAGCTGCTGGCGGCGGCGTGCGGATCGGGGAGTGTGGAGGCGGTGGCATGGGTGCTGCAGGCCGCAGGGAGGCTTGTGGCCCTGCCTCCTGGCCTGCTACCACCACACGTGCTGCCCGGGGGCTTGCCGGTGCCGGTGCCAGTAGGAGCGCAGCATGGGGCAGCTGCTGCTGTGCAGCAGCAGGTGCCGGTGGCATTGGGAGGCGTCGAGGTGGTGGAGGGTTCGGTGCGGCTGGGGCAGGAGTGCTTCGAGGCGGCGGCGGGCGGAGGGCATTTGCAAGTGCTGCAGTACATGGCCGCAGCGTGGTGGGCGGAGCATGTTGGGGAAGAGGGAGCCGGCAGCGGTCGTGACGGTGGTGGCGGCGGCGGGGATGGCAGGTGGCCGCGGCACCCCGGGGCGCCCTGGAGGGCGTCGTCCGTGCTGGCAGCCGCCGCCTCCAGCGCCGCGGCGGGCGCGGGGCACGTCGTACGGTGGCTGGTGGAGGTGGCGGGCGCGGAGGCGGCGGACGCGTGGGTCATGTGCGGCGCGGCGTACGGCGGCGACCTGGCGCGCATGCAGTACCTGTACGGCAGCGCCGGCGCCCGGCCCACCGCGGAGGCGTTCCTGGTGTGCGCGTGGGCGGGACGCGTACGGCAGATAGAGTGGCTTGTACGGCAGGCGGGCTGCCCCATGCAGGAGGACGCGTGGATCTGGCCGGGCCACCGGCGCGACGTGCACACCCTGGATGCGTTGGAGCGGCTGGGCTGCCCCCACGGCCCGGGGGCGTTGCTGGGCGTCGCGGGGCTGGGTACGGACGTTGCCGTACTGCGGTGGCTGTACGTCAGGTACGGCCTGCCGTTGGACGAGCGGCTGGCGGACGCCGTACCGGGTGCAGAGCAGCGAGAGGAGGTGGCGGCGTGGGTGCGGGAGGTACGGGCAGGAGGCGGGGGCGGGGGCGGGGGCGGGGGCAGGGCTGGGGGAAAGGGGTGGGGCCCTGCGGGTGGGCTGGTGCGACTGGCAGCAGCGGCGTTCAGGCGGCCGTGGTGAGGTGTATTACTAACGCTGTGAAGTAGGTGGTGGCGAGGTGTGTAGCAGGATGCAGTGAGGGGAGGTACAACGCATGGCGAGGTGTGTATCATTTAAGACCTGCCAGGGTGATGCCATGATGTGCCTGTCTGAGCGGGACACGTTTGGAAGCTTTCGCCAACACTGACGGGCTATGCACGTGCGGGTGCGGCTCAGGACGGCCGCACGGGTATGCGTGTTCAGGAGGCAACCTCATCGCATCCACAACAGACTGACTAGGTTGGCTCATGGGGAAACTTTCCTGCTCTGCCGTTTCTGCACCGCCGGCAATGTGCATCCGCTCGCACACACACTGTGCATGGACGGGAGCCCGTTTTTGGCGAGGATCGGCTTGCCGATACAACGACAAAGAAGGGCATATCAAAAACAAAAAATTTATATACTTTATCCACTGTCGTTGCCCCTTTGGGGCAAAAGCAGCGAAGCGGGTCCCAAAGGGGGCCCAAAGGGCCTTCGGGGCAAGAGCGTTGTTATTGTCCCTGTGGGTTATATTTTGCACGACTGCATGTCCAGATACCGCTGATGAGGGGTGTGAGCAGGTGGCTAAGCACAATCCGACCGCATCAGCGCATCAGGGCTTGAACGGCATGCATGCCCACACGCACGAGCTTTTTATTTGGACTGGTCCAATATGCCGTACGCACAGCACACTTTGTATCATATAAAAATGGACGCGCTGATGCTCGGGCATGCTTGAGAGGTGAGAGTTTACGTTGCGCTGTTGAAGCATTTTTTCGGATGGGCATCTTGAAGCTAACCTCCACCGCTCGGAGTATTTCAAGGATGCGACTTCCTTCGATTGCATCTCCGTACGGCACGGCCGTACGGCAGAACAAGCGGTGGACTGTACGGCAAGCCGTAGACGCAGGGAGCCATTTGCAGGGTGTACAGCAGGCGCACGCGGTGTGGCAAAGGACTGTTCGTATGTCGCAACGTATGCATGCTCGTCATGCCAGGCCAGGCCAGCCCTGGCACGCCTCGGTTCATGTTGCAAGCATTGTCACTACTTGCACCATATACTGCCCTAGACTACCGGCATGTACGTTGTCCATGGGACGCGAGAGCGCAACGGTACGAACTGCGTGCAGCAGGGGCGTTTTATTGCACCAGGAGCATGGTACCGTGTTGCGCTGCTGTGCCCCGGCCCCCTCGTGTGTATCCTTTTATACTCCTCATCCTCAGCGCTTGGAGCACAAAGGAGTAGTGCATGGCTGCATGCCTTTCCTCGCCTGACAGCCGCGTCGGAGCACCGCACAGGCAGCTTGGGAGCAGGCCAGCACAAACCGCCAACCACCATCCAGCCACTCACCCTGACGCAACCACCCCTGCCATTCAACCAGCTCGACCTGGCCGAAGCTCCTCCTTGATCCTCGCCGAACGAGGCCTAGTCCCGGCCTGCTGCGGCCCCACACCAGCAACCACCGCATCCTGCTATTTGCCCTGCTGCACCGCATCCTACTGCACACCAGCAACCACATTGCCGACTCAAATTTCCTACGAGGCGAGGCCCCGCAGCTTTCCAAATGACCCACGCAAGGACAGGAATCAGCGCCCCCAGCAACCGCTCTCCCTCCAGCTTCTTGCCCTTCCTCTCGTGACCTAGGGTGTAGATGTGTCGTATCAGTCCGTACCGATACGGACTGATACCCCTGACCGTTAACCCATGGTTAACCGTTTCCCAAGAGGCACGCCGCCGAACACCATGAAGGACGTACTCTCCACCGGACACTACGCCAATATCAAGGCCACGTGCAACAATACCCGGACGCCGCTGGTATGCGCCAATTTCGTCCAGTGGCCGTCATTCGTGGGCGCCGCGAGGAACGCCAACTGCTCAGCAGCAAGAACCCTTGGCAGCAAACCCCCGATCCGAGGGCACCAAGCACACCTTCCCGTTCGTCGCACACATCCGACTGCTGCTGTCGGCCATGTCTGCATACTATATGATACAACAGTAATTAGTAAAGCAGCAATAAAACAACAGGAAGGGCCTTGGCTGCTATCGGCCATGTTTGCATACAACAGGAAGGGCCTCGCCACGCGATCCAATTGGCCACACTACCTGGGGGGCACCAAGACCAAGTCAAAGTTCTCTCCAGCCAACCAGTGGCAGTGTGCGGGGGCTTGACAACCTCCACCTGACAGTGTGTTCACAGCACGTACTGTACAGTAGCGTGACTACTGTGCCGTACACATCCCGTACCGCACTCCACCACCTTGTTACTGATACCGTCATCAGACAGGTGCACCGCACCACGTTCGTCCCAACTAGCCGTGCCTTTTAACCGATATCCGTAATACCACATGCACTTCGAGTAAACATCCTCTTGCCTTACCACCGAGCATGCGTGCTGCAAGCATAGCACCAGAACCGGCCCTGCCCCACATGCCCACAGAACACGGTAGGCGCGCGTACGCCTCACCCCTCCAGTCCAGAGTCCACCCTGCACGCTTTCCTACGGTGCCTGTACCTCATCCACGATCCGCAACCAGGCCGCAGCCACCTAGAACCATCAAGGTTGCAACGCAAAGCTCGGTGCCAAGGTGTCAACCCACAGCCGCTGCCGCCGCCGCCGCCGCCACCGCCTCGCGTGCTGCTACCGGCTCCATCAGCTTGCCGAGCGTCCTGGCCACCCACCCATCCACGTCCCTGCCGCCCCCGCCGCCGCCCCCGCCGCCACCCCCGCCGCCGCCACCGCCGCCGCCCCCGCCCCCGCTGCCGCCGCCGCCCAAACGAGAACCACAGGCGGCCCACGCCAAGTTTATCACAGCCCTGCGCGCAGGCTCCCAGCCGCCCAACACGTGCTCCACCACCTGGCGCCCCGTCTCGTAATTGCAAGCCGCCAGCGCAGAGATCAGCCCGGCACGGTGAATGCAGGGCAGCGCGCCCGCGCCCGCCCCTGCCCCGGCTGCCGCCCCCGCCCCCGCCCCTGCTGCCGCCCCCGCCCCCGCGCCAGCGCCCGCCCCCCGCCCCGCTGCTGCTCCGGCAGCAACCGTGTCGCCCACCGCCGCCCGGAACTCCCGCGGAAACGCCGCCGCTGCCACTGGCGCCGCGCGCGCCAGGCCGTTCCCCATGACCTCATGCGCGGGCCGCTGCACGCCATCCGCCACCATTTCCACCCTTGCCGTCTGCGCGTCGCGCTGCAGCGTCACCGCCGCCCCCAGCAGCTCCATCAGCCGCACCTCCCGCAGAAGAAACGTACGCCATGGCACGCCAGGCCCTTCCTCGCCTCCGCCGCCGTGCCCCCCTTCATCCGCCGCAGCGCACTTTGCCATCAGCGGTACCGCAACCTCCAAGGCCCCCACCGCGGCAGCGTAGCTGCTGCCAATCAGTGCATCCACCGCCTGCGCCGCCGCCAGCTCCCTACGCCACGCTGCCACGCCCGCGCCCCCACGCCCCGCCAACCCCCAGCCCACGAGCCCCGCGCACACCCGCACGGCGTACGACAGCGGCGGCAGCAGTTCCGAAACCACGTACGACCAGCGCACGCGGTCCAGTCCCTCCTCCCTCGCGTCACTACCCGGGCAACCTGGCGCCAGTCCAGCCGCCACCCCACCGCCCGCCACCACGCCTGCGCCCTGCTGGTTGCCGTCCCGCGCCCTCCTCGAGTCCGCGCCCACCACGTCCAGCACGCGGTTCCGTGTGAACACCAGAGCCTCCTGGGCCACCGTCGCCAGCTCCGCCACGCCCCCTCCCTCTTCCCCGCCCCCAGCCGGCGCTGCCGCCGCCCCTGCTGCTGCTGCTGCTGCTATCGTCGCGGCCTGCAGCCGCTCCGCCGCTTCCTGCAGCCGCCGGCCCATGGCCGCCACCAGCGCCGCCGTCTGTCCCAGCGGGCTCAGCAGGAGCGCCTGGCGCAAGCACCCCGCGGTCCCCGGGAAACGGTCGGGCGGGCACCAAGGGGCGCCGCCGTCCCTGCCCGCCCCCATGCGGGTCACCTGCTGGGTGAGGCACGGCAGCAGGCCCGCCCCCAGCGCTGCCCTGGTGTCAGCAGAGGGCCGGTCGGGCGTGCCTGTGGAGGGGGCGGAATGTAAGGTGTCAAGGTGCAGCCGCCGTTTTGCATCTTGTGTTGGGGCTCAGGGTTGGTAGTGGGTACACGTCGGTGGGATGAGTGGACGGTGGAGGTGAGGTTAGGGGTAGGGTGTCAATGCGGCTGGCCTGCATACATCCTGTTTGTCCTGCTGCTGGAGTCGCACTCCGCCAAGACCAAGTTCCGTCCCACAACGTCACGCTCAGCCAGGCTCGACCAAGCCCAACCCACCTGCTACCCGATACGTCCACAGGGGGTACCGCGGCTGGGTCGCCACCACCGTCAGCGCCTCCGGGTGCTGCGCCGCCGCCACGTACGTCTCCCACCAGGCCCGCAGCTGCTCCCGCGTGCGCGCGGGCACCCTGTCCTTACCCCACACGTCCGGCAGCAGCGCCAGCCGCGCGCAGATCAGCAGCTGCTGCAGCAGCACGCAGCCGCCGCACTTCGGGAGCAGCGCCAGTGGGCCGTCGAGTCCGTGACGGGGCACGGACAGCCGCACACCCGGCAGGGACCCTCCCCAGCTGGCAAGGATCCCCCTGGCCAGGCGTAAGCACACGTGGAAGGTGGCGGTTCGGTTCCAGGGCGGCAGCCGCCATGCCTCACCCCCTGGCTGCCCGCCTACACCCGTGGCTCCTTCGGCAGTGACCCCGTCCTGGGGCGCCGGTGCCTCCGTGGCGCTTTCACCCGCCGGCATTCGCGCCCCAGGAGCGGGCGCCGCCCCGCCTGCAGCGGGCGCCGCCACTCCTGCAGCGGGCGGTGGCGCCTTTGCCAGCAGCGACGTCCAGGTCTCAACGATGAGCAGCACCGCATCAAGGTTGATCGAGAGCTGCGAGGCCTCTGCCGCTGCATCGTACCTGGCAGCCGCCCAGTTGGCGCCCGGCAGGGACGTCAGGCGGCTGGACGACGGCCGCAGCACCAGCACGCCTGGCCGGGGCACGCCGAACGCGTCGCCGTCGTCCAGGCCAGCACACAGGTGGGCCATGTGGGTGGCGGCCAGGGCGCAGAAGCAGGGCCGCCGTAGTACGTCTGTGATGTCTAGGTTACCGAGACTCAGCATCATGCACAGGCCGAACGTCAGCTCGGCCTGCAGGGCTTGCGCCCTGACCCGCTCGCGGGCACTTCCCTCGGCGGACGCCGCTGCGGTGCCCAGCAGCAGCACCTGGGCCCAGTGCTCGAGGACGCAGGAGGAGAGCACCTGCGCGCGCATTTCTGCTACGGTGTGCACGGCGTGGCAGGGGGACGCTGCGGCAGCACCGCCGCAGTTGCCACCGCGGCCGCTGCTGCTGCTGCTGCTGCTGCTGCTGCTGCTGCTGCTGCTGCTGCTGCTGCTG